>Ga0181407_1000024_pt1 | contig 42960 bp, 33 predicted proteins | sample 30SPOviralmetaG_FD_130136 | JGI IMG/M metagenome (GOLD analysis project Ga0181407, IMG submission 130136) | Marine viral communities from the oligotrophic San Pedro Time Series (SPOT) site, San Pedro Channel, CA, USA - 30 SPOT_SRF_2012-01-26 | ecosystem: Environmental > Aquatic > Marine > Strait...
AAAGCATTGCTAAATGAGATTCTCAATGCTAATCCTGAGATGGCAGAGTATCGTTGGGAGTTTGAATATCAACTGAAAGAAGATGCCTTCGGTGGCACATTTGATATTGACATCGTAGGATTTGATGCTGATGATAACATGAAGGTGGCAATTCTTGCCAAGGCTATCAACAGCAACGTGAACAAAAATATCAAGAATTATGCAAATACTACGATTGGTGAGGCAGCACGACTCTATTATGCTCCTGTCTCGGATGGTTGTAGACCCATCGAGAAGATTCTATTCGTTAGTGTTCTCCCACGTATTGCACCACGATTCAACACAGCAGGAGATGTTGTTGGGTTTGATAATGTGATTGGTGCCAAGAATCGTACCAAATTGGATGATGTTCTCGAATGCCAATACAGTGGCACCGTTGAGACAATGGATCTATACTTTGACATTGAGAATGTGACTGAGCAGAAGAATAAAGTAGACTACAATACAATTAACCCAATCAACCTCACCCCTATGCCAGTTGTCTAAGTGGACACCATCGCTTGACTTTCACCCCATTTCGTGCCATGCTAACAGTATGAAAAACACACATCTCCAACACCCCGAAGATTCTATTTTGACGGGTGACTTGTCTGCGCTTGATTGGTTAACATCAGAAGATAACCATCTATCAGTCAAGATTGATGGCGCTCCTGCTATTGTTTGGGGCACTAATCCTGCTAACGGCAAATTCTTTGTTGGCACAAAGTCTGTATTCAACAAAGTCAAGATCAAGATCAATCACTCGCATGATGAGATCGACCAGAATCATTCTGGTGAGGTAGCAATCATTCTCCATGCTTGTTTTGCTAATCTTCCACGAACAAATCGCATTCTTCAAGGTGATTTCATTGGCATTGGAGGAGACGACACATATACTCCCAATACGATTACTTACGTTTTTGACGATGTAATCGATCAGACTATCATTATTGCACCGCATACAATCTACACAGCAGACAAAGATCTGCGTGATGCTGTTGCTCACCCTCTGCAATATCTTCCATACAAAGACAGCGATCAAGTCAAATGGGTCCATCCTAAGTGTTGGGTACAGCAGACACAACGCAGTCATAAGGTTGCATTTGCACGTCAAATGTCTACCACGTGTGAGTTCTTGGATTCTAAGGACTCTGCATCTCTTCAAAAACAATTCAATGGCATCATTCGGTCAGGTCTTAACATCGACGACATTACACTTGATGCCCTTGCACATGCAAATCAGGTTGATGTAAATACTCTGCGTTTGTGGCAGTTAGTTGCATCAATCAAGATGGATATGCTGATGCAATGCCGCAACAATGGTCCCAGAGCATATGTTGACGGTCGTCAATGTCGTGGTGAGGGTTATGTCATGGTGAATCAGTTTGGTGTGTTCAAACTCGTTGATCGCTTCCAATTCTCTCGTGCTAATTTCAACAACGACAAATTTGCCAATGTCTGAGTACACCAAAGAACAACTGATTGATGCCCTTGTTCATGAGTGGGAGTATCTCTGCCATGATGACTATGACCCACAAGATCCAACACCGGAGGAATATCGAAAAGACATGGAATCACTCACTATTAAGGAACTAATCGAAGAAACATCAACTGATGAAGGTTATACTTTGGATGAGTTCATGGAGAATCATGGATCATGAAATGGGAAGTAAAGTTATACGTTGGCGGCACAATCTTCAAAGAGGAAGTACATGCCACCAGTCATAAGGACGCCAAAGAAACAGCTTTGGCACGAAATCCTACCGCCAAAGTGATAGGAGTAAATCCTATCGTGTGACAGTCGGCAAGGTGTCCACTGATCCCCCCACAGGGGTCAAAATCGTGTATTATTAAAGAGTCAAAGAAACGCATCACATGCAACTCACAAATTCCGCCGTCGTCGTTGATTTCTTCCCTGAGGCATTCATCGCTGAGTCTGATGACATCAAAGGAATGAAAGTTACCGTTCGCCGTTTCGTCAAACGTGTTTATTTCCGTGGCAGTAACCAGAACTCATACAGCACTATTGGTGCTATTGACTTCAAACATGAGATTGCTTCACGTATTGCCAAAGGTGCTGAGGTCACTGGTTTCAACGTTGACAAAATGCCTCGCGATGAGTATTCTCCCATGGCGTGTGTTGGGTGATTAAGTAACACTGAGGGCTGCACAGTATTAAGCGTAAGACCCTCCAAATCTTTTTTTCTTATCTAACATCATGCCAACTGACTTCCCAATCTACAAGAAACAACTCCCACAAATCTGGATGGAAGATGGTAAGTTCATCATCGAATCTGACTCGTTTCGATATGTGATTGAGGATGACTTGAAACTCTTATTTAAGTTATGCCGACGCTTCAAAACTGATGCAATCAAGCAAACATATGTCACTAATTAAACAATATCTCTACGATCTCCTTGAACCCTCAAATCCTGGACCCACATCCCCCGATAGTATGCAAGTGCGGCAATCATGTCGCGATGCCTATCAAGAAGTCGATGTATGTTGCTCTGACGGAGTTAGGAACAAAGAACGCAATGAGGAGGTTTCGTAATCACTCAACGGCATGGACTTACATCCGTGCAATATGCAAAAAAGAGAAATCTATGCTAAAATGATGGAGTCAACCCTATCCAAGTCAATGCTCAAAGTTACACTCTCACCTGATCAAATCGATCTTATCACCTATTGCTTAGAGCAACAGGAATATGACTTTGATGAGATCGAAACCAGAGACTATCAAGAGATTCTTAAAGCAATCAAGTTCCCAGAACCCGCAAACTGATGTTATTCACTTCCGGCAGATCAATGAACTATCCTACACAGGACGTTTTTGACTTCTTCACATCACAATATCCTATCCAAAGTGATGTTGAGGTATTTCACACCGATCTTAGTTGCGAAAATGCCCTAGGGTTCACCGAAACAAATGGAAATGAGCAATTTATACAGATTGATAAAAACTTGAACGAATCGGACTATATTACTACTTTATTGCATGAATTGGTGCATGTAATACAAAACGAATCAGGCATTTTGACTGAAAGAGTGAGAGAAGATCAAGCATATCACATGGAGAGTATACTTTACGACCGTTGGTGTGACAGTCGCCAAAGTGGTCTAGCCCCCGTTGCGTGACGCCCGTTTTCGTGTATTATTAAAGAGTCAAAGGAACACCACTCAAACCACTCATGCGCAAGATCGAAACCCAGATGAACGCCGCCATCCAATCCAACGCCAATTGGAGTTCAGGAAACACGGCAGTTTATTTTGATGAGACCTCAGGCGTCAGCGTCGTTCGTCTTCATGGTAACAAGATTGCAGAAGTTTCAGACGACACCATGACAATCTTCGACGGTGGTTGGCAGTCTACCACCACAAAATCACGCCTTAATGCACTTTGCGAAGAATTCTGCATTGATGGAGAACGTGTCTATCAGAAGAACTTTCAGTGGTATGTTGACAAGTTCGTAGGAATGGCAGGACAAAGTAAAGTCTTCAACACCTACGATTTCACCAACGGATTCATCTTTGCCTGATTCTTACGATGCTTAAAAAGACTCTGATTCGTGTCGTTGGTGAGACTGCCAACGGCACAGATGCAAACCTCACAAGACTCGAAAAGTTCGACGTTTTCTGTCAAGTTTGCGACGGTATGCTCAAAGACGGTAGAATCACCAAAGCACAACATTCATCATGGACACACATTTTCTAATGAAAGATCCTTGCACTATGGCACTCGAAAGCGATCAAGAGTTAATGTCACTTTATGAGAAGTGGGATGAACAACAAGTTGAGGAATTCTTCAACGACGTTGATACAATGAACATTAAATGCGACGAATTCAGTCAGGAGCAATTCACAGTATGATGGAAACTACTATCGAAGAAGATCTACACTATCTAACATGGGTCATCGAAGATCTATCAGAAGATCAGATCGATGAAATCATGACAAAAGCAGAGGAATTAAAGATCTCTGCCCGCTATTATGTTGAGGAGTTCACTACACTATGAAAGACAACATCGTTGATCGTGATGCACTACAAGAGCAACTAATCATGAATCAGATTGATGACATGGATCTCAAAACAATGAGATACGTGTTATTCAGTTACTTCAATTCATTGTATGATGAGTATACACTTGATAAACTAATTGAGGAAGCAGAAGGATATTATCCAGGCATATGTTTAAAAGAGAACGTAACATCGTTCTCCGCATTGGAGTCTACCGCAGATGATCCCATGGGAATCGGTAAGTGAACCAGTTGGGAGAGTGTCCACTATCGCTTGCAATTCTCCCTCAGATCTGCCATACTATCAGTATGAACAAAACAAATTTCCGTCTCACCGATCCCGATTTCATTCAAGCACTGCGCGACCTGCCTGCCTTCCTACTCAGCACCGATGCTGATCTGGATATGGCATATGATTGGGTTTGCGAAATGTCTGCACCATTTGCAAACGATCTAGCAGCATTTGACCTTTTTTATGATGTCTACAACGAATCATTCGACCAAGCAGGTAACTGAAACTCATGATTACTAAATCACAAGCAGTCGCACAATTCCGCTACAATTGGAAAGTTGCAATCAAGCAACATCCAGAGGTTGATAACATTCATGCAAAGAGAGAAGCATGGGGAATTTTTACTGATGATCTTTGCAAAGAAGGTTATATCAGTATGAACAAATATGAGTCATGGAGCACACCATTTTGAACGTTAAATCTGCACTTTCTAAATTGACATCAATGACCCCAATCAAAGAAGACATGGATAGAGTCGAGATCAATAAGTCTATCATGGAGTTGAACTTTAAGAAAGAAGAATTACAGAAACAGATTGACAACTACAATGCATCAATTCAGTTTCTCGTTAAGCAACGTGATATGATAGATGATGCTGATGATGATCTTTTCTATAAGATGTTTCCACCTGATGAGTCTACCGGATGGAACTAGAATTACCACCTGATTTTCATCACATTGCCCCCAAAGGTTTCTCTTATGAAGTTAAACAGTTCAAGCGTAATCTTTCTAGTATCTGGTTGCTTAATCATGATTTCTTTTCTTATACCAGTGAAGTTCCAAGGACAATCTGGGGGTTCTATGATAGAAAAAAGAAATGCTATTACGCGCCTATCAATGCCACCAAGCAAGGAAATAAGGTAGACATAAAAGATACTAGATGCTATACTTCTATGAGATTAAATCTTAATCCATTAGAACGATTATTGTATGAGTAAGTATCAACCCCAGGTCAATGATTATGTTATATGGAAAGATGTTCAAGGATGGGTATATTTCGTTGATTGTAATTACATAACGATCGAACTACATGTAAAACCTAAACCAAAGTGTACCTATACGAAGAGAGAACGTCACAAGAATATTCATTGTTTATTACTCTGTTATCCTCACCAATGGTCTGAACTCACTTATGTCAAGTCTCGCAAATCCGTCCATGACACAGACAACGAATCGATATACAATCGTATGGAAGAAGAATAAGAAACGTGGTTATATTTCCCGTCAAGAAGTCACTGTAATTGGTGAAGATGCTGCACTACATGTTATCAAGACTATGGTGCCAGATAAGGACAATTATGACGTATATTTGGCGTTTTAGTGCTGTTTTACCTTAAAATAACGTTTTAAATGGTATTATAAATATATGTCACTGTTTTATAAGTTATCCACAATCGTTGTGGAAAAGTGTTATTAACCTGTGGAATAGTGTTGTTATTGTCTTGTAAATGTGCTGAGTTGTTGTTATCTAAGCGAGCGTATCATGAGGAGAGAGTTTTGTCAACCCCACCGCCGATTTTTTCCTGAGACCCACACAAACACCTTGACAGTCTCGGAAATTTATTATATAATACAGAGGAACCCACCACCAATCTGATGAACACTAGCCACGCAGAAAAGCAGCAGATCCGTGTCACATTAGACTTCGAAGTCTTTGCGGACTTTGATGTTCATCAGATAGACTTTCACAAGGTTTTTGATATTGGCGGCGGAGAGAACTTGACAGTCACTGTGGAAGATTTGTCAGAAAATGTAGAAGAACTCTGGGAAGCAGCGTATCACTAAGGGATTGACAGATTCTCTGAAAAATGTTATAATACACAGTGTCACTGATTGACACTTAGAGACACCAGTTAGGGCGCGGTTGATGATATCGTGCCGTGGCGCGTAGGGGCGTATATAAAAACGCTAACTACCCTAACCTACAACGAACCCAAAACGCGAACTAAATATACTTCATCTCAAAAAAATTCTGAGATTTAGAAAGGTCCTAATAGGTTCAGAGATGGAAAAAAATTTCGCGGAGAAATTTGAACGCCCATGGGGTTATTATGAGAATCTCCTAGAAGAGGAAGGTTACAAGGTAAAGAGACTTGTAGTCCATCCAGATCAACAACTATCACTACAATACCATTTTCATCGCGCAGAGTATTGGACCTGCGTAGACGGGGATGGTTATGTTACTATTGGGGAAGGGTGTTATCATGCCACACCTCACAGTCAATACAAAATAAATGCTAAACAGCATCATCGGTTGAAGGGAGGTGAGAACGGCATAACTATTATTGAGGTTCAGTTAGGATCTCAATGTAATGAAGAGGACATTGTAAGATTAAAAGATGATTACAAACGAGTATAGATTTCACATTTACGCTAAGGATAAATGTCTTTATTCGAGTCTAACAAATGAAGAGTTTAGGGAGACCTGGGAAACGCTGAAAGGCATGGTGGGTCTCATGAAAACAGACTATGAAGAGTCTGATTTGAACTATGAGAAAGTCAAATTAGTGAAGAGTTCGGAAGAGTCTTCTTATTGACATATCATAGATACACTGGTAGAATTGAAATGTAGGTTATTCAAACTTATGGCAAAAGGATTTACAGTTAAAGCAAAGACCCCTCCGGTACAAAAGAAGGAGGAGTTTGACATTGATGGAATTAAAGCTCGGATGAAGGGCAAGAGCATTGTGTTCTGTCTTCCAGGTCGAGGCGTCTCATATATCTTCTTGAAGAACTTCGTGCAACTGTGCTTCGACATGGTTCAGAATGGAATGAGTATTCAGATTAGTCAGGATTACTCTTCCATGGTGAACTTTGCACGATGCAAGTGTCTCGGGGCAAATGTGTTGCGTGGACCAAACCAGATTCCCTGGGATGGTAAGTTGCAGTATGACTATCAGTTGTGGATTGATAGTGACATTGTATTTGACACGACGAAGTTCTGGCAATTGTGCGATATGGCGATTGCTGAGGATGGCACAGAGAAAGAGATTGTTTCTGGTTGGTACTGCACAGAAGATGGGAAGACCACTTCCTGTGCTCACTGGTTGGAGGAAGAGGACTTCCGTAAGAGTGGTGGTGTCATGAACCATGAAACTCTGGAATCCATCTCAAAGCGCCGCAAACCGTTCACAGTTGACTACATTGGTTTCGGTTGGTGTATGATCAAGAAGGGTGTGTTTGAGCACGGAGAGATGAAGTATCCATGGTTTGCACCAAAGATGCAAGAGTTTGAATCTGGTGAGGTTCAGGACATGTGTGGAGAGGATGTATCATTCTGTCTCGATGCAATTGCAGCAGGTTTTGATATCTGGGTGGATCCAAGGATTCGCGTTGGTCATGAAAAGACACGGGTGATTTGATATGGCAAAGATGAAGCAGTCCCTTACGGGGACTAATATGATTGAGTCAAGCCCGAAGAAAACTCGTCAGGGAACTGGGAAACATACCAAGTATGCCGCGAGCTCGCGTAACTCGGCTCGTAAACGTTACAGAGGGCAAGGAAGATAATGAGTCAACTCGTCATCAATCTCCCTGCACAGAAAGTGTGGGTTCGCAAAGAATATCTAAGGGATTTGAAGGACGGGTATGGTGAGTTTGTAGAGGGCGTTTGGGTGACTGCTAAAAGCATCCCCGGACGCGCTTTTTATTTTGAGACTTACCTACCCGAATATGGTGCAATGTTTGATAAGTTGCCCATCAGTGCCTTTGTATCAGAACCAAAGACACCAGATCCCGATTTAGATCTACCAAATTTACAATTTTGGAATTGTATGGACTATGGAGTCCGTTGTATTGAGAAGCAATTTATCGGATCTATGGACTTCGAAGTCCGTACACGACACTTTGGTAACCTGAAAGGTGAGTATTTGTTTACTTTGGACAACTATCACCCTGATCACGACATCATTGACTGCAATGTGAGTGAGATTCCACAAGAACACAAGTCACATAACTGCATTGAACTAGAAAATGGGCAGTATGCGCTATATCCAAACAATAGAACACGAATTTATGACCTATCAATCACCCCGGAAACGCCACTTACACCCGATTTCAAGGTCTCCACGGAATATTATCAAGTTGAAAATGGAATCCGATGGGGTAGACTCGGGGATACCGATGAGTATTTTTGGGAAACTCCTTCTGAATCACGAAATATCTCGGTTGGAAGCACCAATATTTGAGTGTGGACCAGGGCATTTTACCCAAGGATATGGTTTCTTTGGTAATGTTGGAAATTCGGCTCTAAATAAGACAGAAGTCTTATCGATAACAGGTGCCACAACCAGTCTCACGGGCATTTAAAGACATTTCTTTGTCTTTCATGAAGCACCCGATCACTCGGGATCTAATTGCGCTGTCAAATGAGCGTGCTATTTCTCGTTCTATAAGGAATCTGGTGCTCACTGCCCTAGGAGAGCGTCCTTTTCAACCAAGATTAGGATCTCAAATTTCTAGAAGTCTTTTTGAACTGTTAGATTATGGTACAGCGTCCGTAATTCAAAAAGATATTGAAGTTACAATTAAAAATTTTGAACCAAGAGTGGAAATTAACACTATTGAAGTGAAACCTGAGTACGATCAAAACGGATATAACGTATTGGTCTCATATTTTATCGTTGGGCAACCTAGAACCCCGGTACAATTAGAGTTTATCCTTCAAGTAACAAGATAATGCCACTCACAAAATTCTCAGATCTAGATTTTGATCAAATTAAGACGCAAATTAAGAATTATTTGCGTTCAAATTCTAATTTTACCGACTTTGACTTTGAAGGATCCAACTTTTCGGTCCTAATTGACACGTTAGCATATAATACTTACATTTCTTCGTATAACGCCAACATGGTGGCGAACGAAGTTTTCATTGATAGTGCCACATTGAGAGAAAATGTGGTTTCTCTCGCAAGAAACATTGGATATTTACCATCTTCTAAGAAGGCATCAAAAGCGACTGTAAGCTTCTTTGTTGATACAAGCACTCTGACTACCAATCCTACGACAATGACCCTTAGAGCGGGTCTGGTAGCAGTCTCAGATAGTTTTGGTGGGTCTAATTTTACTTTCTGCATACCTGAATCAATTACTGTTCCAGTAAATGAGGATCTTGCCTTTTTTAATGAAATTGAAATCTTTGAAGGAACGTTTATATCGAAAGAATATACAGTAGACGACTCAAATATTGATCAAAAATTTGTAATTCCCAATTCAAATGCAGATACTTCAACTTTATCTGTGCAAGTCAAGGAAAGTTCCTTTGATCTTGCCTCAGTTAAGTATGAGTTAGCACAAAGTGTCATTGATATATCAAGTACATCTAAAATTTTCTTACTTCAAGAGATTGCTGATGAGAAATATGAACTTCTTTTCGGTGATAACATATTTGGCAAGCGTTTGGAAGACGGAAATGTCATTACAATGAACTATGTGATCACTAATGGTGATATTGCCAACGGTGTATCAAACTTTACCTTCTCTGGAAGGTTATTTGACAATAATGAACGAGTAGTAACGACTGGTGTTTCCGCAATTTCGGTAAATAATGCTTCTGTTGGTGGTGGAGACATTGAAACTGTCTCTTCTATTCGCAAATATGCGCCTTTGAAGTACGCTGCACAAAATAGAGCGGTTACAACCCAAGATTATGAGGTCATGACCAAGCAAGTGTTCCCAGATACCGAATCTGTGTCTGCTTTTGGCGGAGAAGATCTTGATCCTCCTCAATATGGTAAAGTTTTTATTGCAATTAAACCAACAGGTGGTAGTTATCTTTCAAATTTCGTAAAATCTTCAATTGTTTCGGATTTAAAGAGATTTACTGTTGCTGGTATTGTACCACAGATCGTTGATCTTAAATATTTGTTTATTGAGGTTGATACAAATGTATATTATAACACAAATCTCTTCCCATCTGCATCGGGATTAAAAACAAACGTTATCGAATCGTTAGAAGCATATTCTAATACAGCGGAATTGAATGCTTATGGTGCTAGATTGAAATATAGCAAACTTTTAAGAACAATTGACGATACTAACTCTGCAATCACTTCAAACATCAGTACGATTCGTATGAGGAGGGACATGAGACCATCTCTTAACGAATTTGCAGAATATGAGATTTGTTTTGGAAATAGATTCTATGTTTCGGGTGATTCAAACATTAAAACAAGCGGATTTTTAGTTGAAGGTTACTCTGGACAAGTGTTCTTATCAGATGTTCCATATTCTGATGAAAAAACGGGGACTATTGATTTAATTCGATTAATTTCTGAATCTGAAAAACAAGTTCTTAGAAAAAATGTTGGAACTGTTGATTATATCAAAGGTGAGATACTTTTAAACCCAATTAAGATTATTAACACCACAAAAACCGAATCTGAGTTCCCAATTATTGAAATTGAAGCAAATCCGTATTCAAATGACGTTATCGGATTACAGGATCAATTTTTGCAACTAGATATAAGTAAGAGTAACGTTACTGTAATCCCCGATACCATGTCTAATGGTGCCGATATCTCAGGATCAAGATATACAGTGTCTTCCAGTTTTACCAACGATAACATCACGCGATAATGTTAGAAAAAAGAGTAAAAATCCAGTCCGTAGTTGAAAATCAACTACCTATTTTTCTTGGTGCTGAACTGGAAGGTGCTAGTGATTTTTTAAAGACTTACTATAAATCGGTAGAATATCAAGGAGGTCCAATAGACATTCTTGAAAATATTGATCAATATAGAAAAGTTGGAACTTATACGTCTATTGTTGGGTTTACAACTGTAACTTCTAACATTAATGTTGAAGATTCTACAATTAATGTAGGCAATACTTTTGGATGGCCAGAAAAATATGGATTATTAAAGATTAATGACGAAATTATTTCATATACAGGAAAAACAGATACCACTTTTACGGGTTGTATCAGAGGTTTCAGTGGTATTACCAGTTATCGTGGAAATAATGGTCCAGATGAACTGATTTTTCAAGATAGTGATGCAGAAGAGCATGTAAGTGCGGATCAAGTCGAAAATATTTCATCTCTCTTTTTAAAAGAGTTTTACAAAAAGTTAAAAACTCAATATTTACCTGGTTTAAGTAATACTCAGTTACATGATGAATTAAATGTATCAAACTATCTTATTCAAGGTAGTGACTTTTATAGATCAAAAGGAACTTCTGATGCATTTGAAATTCTGTTCAAAGCTTTATACAATGAAGATGTAAATGTATTAAAACCACAGGATGACCTGTTTGCGCCATCGGATGCACAATACAGCAAAATTATTAGATTAAATGTAGAACCGACAGATCAATCAATTGATACTACGGAAGCATATTTGACAGGATTCATTACTAAGAACATTTATCAAGAAGATTCTGAGGGTGAGGTCATTGCTTCTGGATCTGTTGTTAAATCAGAAAGATTTGTTGTAGATGGTAAAGACTTTTTCCAAATCGATTTAGATTACTCAGAACCAAAAGATATTAATGTTGTAGGATCAATTTATGGTAATTTCAAAATTACTCCTCAAACAAAGGTAGTTGGTAACGTTTCTGTTGCATCTACATTTATTGATGTTGAATCCACCATTGGTTTTCCCCCTAAGGGAGAACTTCAAGTCCTATTTTCAAATGATGATATTGGTATTGTTTCATATACCTCAAAAAATGTAACTCAATTCTTAAATCTTGACGGGGTAGTTAATGGTGTCTTAGATAAGCAAGAAGTCTTTCAAAATATTAAATCATATGGAATCTTATCTGATGGTAGTGAATTTGAATTTAGGATTAAAGGGTCTCTTGGTGCTCTTAACATTAAGGCACCAGATCTGGCAACTCCTTACTTTGTAGAAGGAGATGTAATTAAAAATCAATCTTTGGGATATTCAAAGAATAATATTGTAACAGATTCATTGTTATCAAATGAAACGTCCAGATTTGATATCAAACATGCAAAAATTCTTAACCAAAACCAATTAGGTCAAAACCCAAATATTATTTCTCTGTATCAGATTGAGACTAAACAACAACATGACCTGAGTATTGGAGACTCTGTTCAAGTTATTACTACTACTGGATTGGAAACAAGTGGTGTAGTTAATAATATTATCACAGAATTCACTTTTGATGTTTCTGGATTGTCTGGATTTGATCCTAATAGAGGTGGGGAAGTTAGAAGATTGATCACAAAGGTCAATTCCCAAAATAATGTTGTTAATAATTTACCTGCTAATGTTGTAAAATCCTTTTACGACTCTAATGAATCGGTTTATATCGCATCACACTCATTACCAAAATATGGTGATCCAATTGATACCAAAACAGGTAATGTTATATTAAGTGATAATGGTAGAAGCTCAACTGCTCCTCTTATCCTAAGTGGAGATACAATTGATTACACCGGACATGGATTTTTTAGTGGAGATGAGGTATATTATCGTCCAGATAAATTTGTAGAACTTTTAAGTGGTTATGGAGAACCGATTGCAATTACTACTGAAAGAACTCTCGGTAATTTGTCGGAAGGAAAATATTTTGTTAAAAGAATTGATGCCGACAGTTTTAAATTGTCAGAATCCAAAGCAAATATTATTACTAACAAATTTGTTGATATTACTGGAATTGCTAGCAACCAAGTTATCTTCCCCATCAAATCTTATGACAATCAATTAGACAGTTCCTATGGAATTACCAAAGTTCCTAGGTTTATTGAAGTCCCTAATAAAAAAGTTGATATTATTTCTGGTAAAATTGGAGTTTTAATCAATGGTGTAGATATACACTCATATAAGTCAGAAGATTATTGTTTTTATGGTAATTTAACTGGTATCAACGTTTTAGCAGGTGGATCTAATTATGATGTTATTAATCCACCAAATTTAATTATTTCTGACAATCTTGGAACTGGTGCAACAGCAACAACCACAGTTGTTGGTGTCCTAGAAGAGATTGAAGTAGATGATAGTGGTTATGACTTTTTAGATGAACCAGTTGTTGATATTTCTGGTGGTAATGGAAAAGGAGCAAAAGCCAAGGCAAATCTTAAATCGGAAAAAACAGTTGCTTTTACTGATGTAAGTGCTGGTGGTGGAAATGTCTCATTAACCGATAATACAATTGGATTCACTACATATCATCGTTTTAGAAATGCAGATGCTGTCGTTTATAATGCCAATTCATTAACTCCTCTTGGAAACTTAGTCAATAATTCAATCTACTATGTAAATGTTAGATCTCTCAATGAGGTGACCCTACATGGTCATAGAAGCACTGCTCTTGCTGGTGTTGGTACAATCAGTCTCACCAGTTTTGGACAAGGCAACCAATACTTTACTACGGTAAATGAGAAAAAAATCTTATCATCAGTTACGATCGAGTCTGGTGGTGAAGGATACAGTAGCAATGTAATTAAAGTATCATCAACTGGAATTAACACCAGTGCAAATCAAATTTCTTTTATTAATCATGGATTCAATACCGGCGAAACAGTTCAATATAGATTTGAAGGATCATCTATTTCTGGACTGACCACAGATCAGCAGTATTTGGTTACACGTGTAGATGATAATCTGTTTAGGTTATCATCAGCTGGCATTGGAACTCAATTCTCATCTTACAATTTCGATAACAAAATATTTGCTGACTTAACATCTGTTGGATCTGCTAGCACTCATATTTTCAACTATCCTGATATCAATGTTACTATCAGAGGCAACATTGGCATTACAACAACAAATAGTCTTACATTTAAATCAAAGTTAAAACCAAAATTTAGAGGATCAATCACCAAAATTAATTTAGAACGTGGTGGTGTTGCATATGGATCTTCTGAGGTCTTAAATTTTGAACGTCAACCATTAATTACTTTTGAGAATGGTAGTGGAGCTCAACTAAAAGCAGTTGTTGAAGGATCAACAATTAAAGATGTTTTTGTGCTTAATGGAGGAAAGGGATATAATTCTTCTCCTGAGTTGGTCATATCTGGTTTAGGAAGAGATGCTAAATTGACTCCAATTTTAACAGGAGGAAGAATTATTTCTGTTAAAATTAATGATGGTGGATCTGGTTTTAGCACCAACACAACTTTTGTTAATGTTGTTCCAAATGGACAAGGTGCTAAGGCATCAACAAAAATTAGATCTTGGAATGTTAACCAATTTGAACAGAAAAAGAATCTGCTTAGTGTAGATGATTCTTTAATTGCTCCTAGTGGCAATGAACACTCAAAGGGAACTTATGTTTCAATTTCTGCTCCCAGAGCATTAAGAGAAATTATCTATGCAAAGAATGAAGATGGAACGGATGCATTTGGTGCAAACACTTTTGATTTGCTGAAACAGAATGGACTTGAAATTCCATCTTTGAATCACTCTCCAATTATCGGATGGGCAAACGATGGACATCCAATTTATGGTCCATATGCATATAGTAATATTGACGGTGGAGCTATTATAGCAATTAAATCTGGATATGAACTTAATCCCAGTATTGAAAGACCATCTGCATTCCCCGTTGGATTCTTTGTAGAAGACTATTCTTTCCAAAACAGTGGGAACTTAGATGAGCACAATGGAAGATTCTGTAAAACTCCTGATTTCCCCAATGGAACCTATGCATATTTTGCAACAATAAACAGTGGCAAACCTAATGGAGATGGTCCGTTTAAAAACTATAAAGAACCTGTATTCCCATATTTGCTTGGTGATTCATATAATTCAGTACCATCTGCATTTAATTTTGATAGAAAAAATAATCAAATTGACTTTGATTATGTTGATTTGTTTAGAAACACTAAACCATCAAAAAGCAGTGGACTTTATGGATACAATGAGTATTTGAATGATAGCACAAGAGACCCCAAACAAGAGTCTATCATTGAAGCTACTAAGAAAGGCAGAATCACTGATTATACCATTGTTTCTGCTGGAACTAGTTACAGAAGTGGTGATACCGTTAATTTATCAAAACAACCTCTTTATGGTAGAGGTGCAAGAATAAGTGTTGGTAGAATCGTTGGTAAAGATATTGTATCGATTGGTTCTTCGACTATTACTTCCGAAAACTTTGAATTGTTTGTTGGTGGAGGATTAGCAGTTGGATATTGCACTTCACCTCATAATTTTGAGAATAAGAACCGTGCAGTCATTTCTGGATTATCAACTCATTCTTATGCAGATCTGAATGGCACTCAAAATATTACCAACACCCAAAGAATTTGGATTCTAAATGAATTCCTTGATTCCCCTACTAATACTGGTTTAACCACTAACGTCCACCTTAACGGACCATATGACCCCCTCTACGTTAGGGAAAACTCAATCATTGGTATTGGACAGTCAACTGAAAATCTTGAACAATTAAAAGTTCTTAATGTTGATCCATTAAACTCTGTAATGAGAGTTCAAAGAAATTATAATGGAACCGTTGGGTATGCATATTCTTCTGGAACGATTGCTCTCGACATTCGTAACAAGTTTGCATTTGATGTTGGGTTTACCACATTTACAAGCAATCCCCCAACATTCCAAAGATATTTTGATCCATCACAAGTAGTTGGTCTTGGAACAACAGCTTCTGTTGTTGGTGTTGGAACAACAATTGCATATCAGACACATAATAATATCGCACCTCCCCATTTACCAGAAAATACTGATTATCAACCAGGAACTGCTTATACAAGTAGAATTATTCCTATCAAGACTGTTTTCATCCCCAACCACTCATTTAATACTGGTGACACATTAACTTATTCTAATGGTGGTGGAACTTCTGTCGAAGTTTCTGATGGCATCGGCACATTTGTTCTTGCTGATCAATCCACCGTATATGCAATCAAAGAGTCTAGTAATTTACTTGGAATTTCAACCACAAAGGTTGGATTGGGTTCTACTGGATCTTTTGTTGGTCTTGGATCAACTGCGATTCAATTAGCATTTACAGTTTCTGGTGTTGGAGTAACTCATAGTTTCAAAGCAGAAACTAATCCTATTACAGGAAATGCCAATATCTATGAAGCTGTCTTAACAACAAAAGAAGCACATGGATTAACGTTCAACGATAATATTCGAGTTGTCTCTCTACCAGATATACAGAAAAATATATTTGTTCAGTATAACGATTATAATCGTAGAATAGTATTTGATAGAAAGAAATTTGAACCATCTGGTATCACTTCTTTCACTAATACAATTAATGTTCCAAGTCATGATTTGAATAGTGGTGATAAAGTGATCTATACGACCACTGGAACTGCACCTGTCGGACTTTCCGATCAAAGCATGTATTATGTTATTGCAATTGACTCAAATAATTTAAAATTAGCACAAAATAAAGTTGATGCGGTAGGTTCAAACCCAACACCAGTTTCCCTAGGTAGCACTGGTTCAGGAGAGCACTTTGTATCTTCAATTAACCCCAAAGTTAATGTTACACGTGGTAATCTCGTATCGTTTGCCACAACAGATTCTTCATTATCAATTAATGTTTCTGGAAGTAAGTTATCTGCCTTTGATCTTGGTTTCTACAAAGATCGTGAATACAGAGATCAATTTATCAGCACAAAAGAATCAAAAGCTTTTGAAGTTCAAGGAATTGGAACTATTGGAGTAACAAATCCATCTGCTGTAAATTTAAAAGCAAGTGCATCTATTCCAGAAGTATTATATTACAAATTTACTCCAATTAATATTAATCTTTCTCCAACATCAAAAACTGAAATATTTGAGGATACTGAGCAAAGTTTTTCCAACGTTATTAATGTTGTCAATAGTGTATATCAAGTTGATGAGTATCCGACTGGTATTACCACAACCGAATTTAAATTTAATCTAAATTCAGAACCAGAAACATCTTCTTATACAGCAGTAACTGATGGTAGTTTCTATTATACCCATAAATCACTTGACGCAACAGGAGCAATTGATACCCTTAACATTAAAACTAACAGTGTAAACTATACGGAGTTGCCAGGAATAATCTCAATCGGATCTACTACTGGTTCTGGTGGATTGGTTAGACTTAATGGTGATATGGGATCTATTCTCAAAACTCGTAAGAAGAGTGTTGGTTATAACTATCCATCAGATCCAACTCTCAAAGTAGTTACTAATGTTCCAGAAATTCTTAGAATTGAAGAATTAAATTCTTTTGATACTGTCGGAATTTCTTCTGGCGGTAATGGATATAATATTGAACCTGGTTTAGTTGTTATTGATGCACTTACTAATAAAAAAGTTGAAAACGTAGTTCTTCAAGCAGAAGTTAAAAACGGTTCTGTTTCCAAGATCAATATCAAGGAAAATGCTAAGAATCTTTCTGATGTTGCTCCTAGCATCATTACTGTCAATAACCCCAATGGTGTTGGTATTAATACTGTTGGATTCAATACAGTCACCAACGAAGTTACTATTCAGTTAACTACTGGATTCTCAACAGCTACATCTTTCCCATTCGTAGTTGGTAAAAAAGTATTCGTTGAAGGTATTGGTATTGCATCAGAAGGTACTGGTTACAACTCCACGGATTACAACTTCAATTTCTTTGAAATTACTGATGTTGATCAGAATATTGGTGGTATTGGATCTGTAACTTATCAGTTAGATTCTACTGTAACTAATCCCGGAACATATGTAACTACAAAATCTTCTGGAAGAATTATTCCCTTTGAAGATTTCCCAATTTTTACCCCAAATCTCAAAAGGAACAATTTCTCCATCAACGAAGATGTTGTAATTACAAATGTCTTAGATACAAAAAATGGAAAAGTTTCATCTTGGGATAATTCCAATAAAATTCTAAAAGTCAATTCTACCAAAGAAGTTGTTATTGGTGATACTGTAAAGGGTCTTGGTTCTGGAACAATAGGTAAAGTATCTGAAAAGATCAACGTAGATTCTTTCTATGATATTGTTGGTGTTGAAGAAATTCGTTTGGGATGGTTGAAAGATACTGGCAAACCAAGTGTGAATGCTCAAAGAATAATTGATAGTGATTATTATCAATATTTCTCATATTCTCTAAAATCACAAATTGCATATGATACCTGGAACGATGTTGTTTCTTCCATGAATCATACCAGCGGATTTAAGAAATTTGCTGATTTACAAATTGAATCTAGGGATGAAAATTTCAATAGAGCATCGGTATCTAGTAATGATGTTGAGTTATTTGTAGACTTAGTTTCTCAATTGGAAACCTATTGTAGATATGATTTTGATTTTGTTTCTGAGACTGCAAAACTTATTTCTGGATCTTTCCTTTCTGATGAAATTTTAACAAGAAATATTCCAATTGCAGATTTTGAAGAGTCTGTTGGTAATAGAGTTTTGAGTATTGACGATATCTCCAATCAATTTAATAATGTGCCAAGAGCAACTAGATTTGAAATTGTTGATAGTTTTGCAATCTCAGGAACTCGTTTTAGAAAGTATTTCATCTTAACCAGCGATAAACAATTTATTGATACGAGAAGAATGGAAATCGTCGAAGTTATGATCGACGATGATGGTAATGGATATATTCAAGAGTATGCTATTACAGATGGTGCAACGGAATTAAATGGATATTTTGATTTTATTATCAAAGGTAGTGAAGGTCAATTATTGTTCTATCCAAATGATTATGACACGAATGATTTTGAACTTCGTGGACTAGTCTACAATGTAGACAGAGACATTCATCATGCCGTTGGTATTGCCACAATGGTTGGTATTCACACTGTTGGTGATATTGTTGAGGTAGTTTCAAAAGGAAGTAAGATTAACCCTGGTGTTACGACAGCAGTTAATATTCTTTCCATTCCTGTTTCACAATATGATGCTGGTCATAAGTTCCAAGTGCAGATGAGTGCAGGATCCAATTATGAAGTTGTAAATATCAACTCAATTCATAATAATAATTTAACATATGGTGTCGAGTATGGCAATATGTCAAATCTGGACAGAGATACTACAACAGCAGTTACTGGTGGCATTGCAACGTTTAGTTCTTATGTTTCCGGTGGTGTTTATTATCTCAATGCAACTCCTCAGGCAGGCGTAGTTGGAACTGGTATTAGTTTTAATATCTTTGCTCAACAATTCTTAGGTGGCGTATCTAGTCTTGGCATCGGTACAGTTCAATTAACCACTGGTGATCTTCAAGCACAATATTCTGATATTCCAGCACTAGGATCTCCTGGTATTACTACTATTGCCACTTTTGGTAATAGCACTGATAAATCGGAAGGTGCTCATATCCTCGTCAATATTCATGATGTTACTAATGATCGATATGAGTTACTTGAAGGTGTCTACATGATTGATAGTTCTAAGATAATTTATCAATCACAGTATGGTAATGTGGATGACGATTATAATCAGGAAAATCCAGGTATTGGTACTATTACTGGTATTGTTGATGGCAATAATTATAACGTAGTTTATGTTGCTCCACCTCTTGCAAATGTGAGAGTCAAAACTCTTATTACTTCTGCTTCTGAAACCAAAGGTGGTGTTGATGAACTTTTCCAATTGAATCTTTTTGACACCAAGGTTGAAAATTTCAGAGGATCTTATACAAATACACAAGCAGATGTTAAGAGAGCATTTGATTTAACTCATGGTGGATTTGATATCTTTGGTAAGGACTTTAATCCTAGTGATCCTTTGGTTGTTGATCTTGATGAAGATTCAATTTTACTACCTAATCACTTCTTCACATCTGGTGAAAGATTGCAGTATAACCCAACTGGTTCTGGAACAACATCATCTATTGGAATCGGAACTACAACAATTGCTGGATATGGAACCACTGATAAACTTCCTGAGTATGTGTATGCCATTAAAGTTGATGACAAGTTAATTCGTCTTGCTGAAACACCATCAAAAGCACTTTCGTCTAGGGTTGGGGATTATTTAAATCTAACATCTTCTGGTATTGGAACTATACATCAATTCCTATCACAAGATCAAAACACTAAGTGTATTGTTGCTCTTGACAATAATATTCAAGATCCAGTCATTCCTGGTAACGTTGAGCACGCTTTGGTTGAAGAAATGTCTTTTGGTGGAGAATTCATGAGACTTTCTGGTATAACTTCATTCTTTGGTGGAGACTTGCTGAAAGTTGATAAAGAATTTATGAAGATTAAGCAAGTTGGATTTGGAAGTACCAATGTTATCGCCGTCCAAAGAGGATGGATGGGAACAGGATTTGGTACTCACTCTCTTGGTGCCAAAGTTGAAAAATATGAAGGTGGTTATAATATTGTTGGAAATGCTATCAATTTCTACACTGCTCCTGGTGGATTAGTTCCAAGAGAAACCACTGACCCAGATGATCTAGATTATACTGGAATTCAAACCACATCAGTATTCCAAGGAAGAGCTTTCCTAAGAAATGGTTTAGTCGGAACTTCTACGCACACTTATGCGACCAATTACTTATTTGATTCCGTATCAACAGAATTAACTGGTGTTGGTAAAACCTTCACCATCAAACAAGATGGAATTAACGTTGAAGCGTTTAGTACCACTCATGGTTTGATCTTAATTAATGATATTGCACAAATTCCATCTCAGGGTTCCAGAATTAATGATTTCGAGTTTACTGAAAACGCAGGTATCACATCTGTTGTATTCAGTGGATTCGCAGCATCTGTTACAAGTGATGTAAACACAGGTAGTATTCCTGTTGGTGGTATCATTGTTTCAGTTGGTTCTAGTCAAGGTTATGGTTATCAACCATTAGTAGCTGCTGGCGGAACTGCTAATGTCAATGGATTTGGAACTGTAACCTCTATTAGTATTGGTAACAGTGGTTCTGGATATAGATCGGGAATTGCAACTCTTGATGGAGTTGTTCGTGAATTGTCTTATAATGTTGGTCTTAGAACTAGTGATATCGATACTGTTAATGTAGCATCTATTGGTACGGCAATTGTATCAAATGGTAATATCACTAGTGTTAGTATTACAAATCCTGGCACTGGATACACATTTAGCAATCCTCCGATTGTTGTCTTTGACGAACCAATTCCATATACACGCATTCCGTTAGTTTATCATCCAGATTCACCTGGATCTAAAATTGGAACAAATGCATATGTCGATATCAAAGTATCACAAAACTCTAATGTATCCAGTTTTAATATTACTAATAGTGGATATGGGTTTAAAGTTGGAGAAATTCTAACAGTTCCAAAAGGTGGAGTTACTGGTATCCCAACTTATAGTATTTCTACTACTCCTATTGGATTTGGTACTAATAACTATAAAGTTGAGTTTGCAGCATACGATGCTGTTTCTGGTGTTATTACTGCAACTATTGGTATTCACACTATTGTTACAACTGATCAAATTACTTTGGTTGATGAGTCGTTGATCTTCTCTTGTGATAGTGATCAATTCAAACAAAAGATTGGTTATCCAAGACCAACTGATCCTGCATCAGGAACTGGTCGCACAGTTACTGCGGTTTCTTCTGATTCAATTACATTCGATGTTGGTCCTGCTCAATCAGGTTCCTCATATATCCATAGATTTGTTGGTGCAGGAGTAAGTGATGTTAGAATTAATGTTAATAGAATTTCTTCCGATAAATTTACAGGATGGAGATTTGGTGATTTAGACGTATTTGATAAACTTGATTCCTTCTTTGATGGAAATAGACAGGTCTTCACCATGAGAAAAGAAGGATCACCAACTTCTATTAGAGCACAAAAAGGATCTTTAATTGACGTTGAACAAACTATTCTCGTGTTCTTGAATAACATTCTACAACAACCGGGAGTTGCATATCAATTCAATGGTGGTTCAAACATTACATTTGTAGAAGCACCAAAAGTTGGTGACACATGTTCAATTCTGTTCTATCGTGGAACTGGTGACGTTGATGTTCTCAGCAGAGATATCATTGAAACCATTAAAACTGGTGATACTGTTAAAATTAAGGCAGGTGATAATCAAAATTCTTTCGTATTTAATCAGGACACAAGATTTGTATCTGGTATTACAACTGCTGATACTTTCGCCACATCTCCATATCAAGGTCCCGGTTTAAGAACTGATGTAACAGTTCAAAGACCAATGACGTGGTGTAGGCAACAGGAAGATCTATTCTTAAATGGAAATCCTGTAACAAAAGATAGGGATCTTTACACTGCAAGAATTTTCCCAGAAACACATGTCATTAAACCAGTTGGTATAGGTTCCACTGAAATCTGGGTGGATAGTGTTGCTTCATTTGATACTTATCCAGAATCTCTAAGAAGTAACTTGCAAACAGTACAAGTTATGGATCAGGATACCAAAATTTCTGCTGCTGCAACAGCAATTGTATCTGGTTTTGGCACTGTCTCTTCAATCAGTATCACAAACTCTGGTCTTGGATATACGATGACACCATTAGTTTCTATCGCTAATAGTGTTGGTCTTGGTTCTGCAACCAGAGCAACTGCTACTGCATCGATAACTGGAACAGCAGTTACTTCTATTAGTGTAAGCAGTGCTGGTGCTGGATACACGTTCACCAATCCACCTGTTGTTCTTCTTACTCCTCCAAACTTTGAAGTAGAGGAAATTAAGAATGTAAACTACGCGGGTGATTATGGATTTATTAGTGGAGTTTCCACAGCATCTCCCACACAACTTGTATTTGATCTTCTCATCCCATCAAATTCTATTTTGAGAAGCACTGCATTCATGGGTCCTGGTGCTGGAAGAACAATTTCAAATATTGGAAATGGATACCCATTTGTTGTATTTGATTCCAACATCGGTCAAGGAGTCACATCACTTGATCTTGGTGGTTCTGTTCTTGGAATTGGAACAACTTGTTTAGATAATGTATATGAAGCAGCATCCGTCTCTATTGCAACAACGGAAGCAGTTGGAATCGGAACAACTTATGTTGCCAAGGTCACAGTAAATGTTGATAGTCTCAATGGCATAACAGGAATTGGTTATAGTCAATTCTTTGGTAGATATAGTTGGGGTCAACTAAAAACGTTTAGTAGATCTGGTATTGCAAAAACATTTACACCTGCACTAAATAATGGATTTACCGGAATATCAACCGGACCATTGGTTCTGAGGAGTTTGCCCTTGAAATCAGTTGGTTATCTAACATAAATAACTAGAAAAAAGTTAAAATGGCTGCGATTATAACTGAACAGTTTCGTGTCCTTAGTGCGAGTAATTTCGTTTCGGGGATATCATCAACTGGTAGTTCATACTATACATGGGTTGGGTTACCAAATGCTGTCAATCTTGACGCAAATTGGAACACCAGCCCTCCATCACCGGTAGATTCTATTGACGAAGAAAATCGTTATTGGGATACGATGCTAGCTATGAAGAAGATTAATTCTTCTGATGTGAAAAGAGTTGTAGAAAAATATTCATGGGCATCTGGTGAAAAGTATGATATGTATAGGAATGATTATAGTAGAAATAATCTTGCCCCAGTTTCAAAATCAACGACGCTCTATAATTCAAAATATTATGTGATCAATAAAGATTACAGAGTTTATATTTGTTTGTATAATGGTATTTCTCCTGAAAACCCATCTGGAAAACCATCTCTCGATCAACCACTGTTTACTGATTTAGAACCAAGATCAGCTGGTAGTAGTGGAGATGACTATGTTTGGAAGTATCTTTACACTTTAACACCATCAGATATTCTTAGATTCGATTCTTCTAATTTTATTCCTGTTCCAAATGATTGGAGTTCAAATTCTGACAACATAGCAGTTAAGGATAACGCTTCTACCAGTGGTCAAATTAAAATTGTAACAGTTTCTGATAGAGGTGCTGGTTATGGAACTGCATTAACTTACAGCAATGTAGATATTTTTGGTGATGGCGAAGGGGCAAAAGCAAGTGTAACTGTCAACGCTGATGGTAAAATTCAAACAGTTGACGTTTCTACCGGTGGATCAGGATACTCATTCGGAACTCTTGACTTGGGTGGTGCAGGTATTGTCAATACCGAATCTAGTCTGGATGCAGTTACTAATGTAATTATTCCACCAGCGGGTGGTCATGGCGCTGATATTTACAATGAACTTGGTGCTCGTAAAGTCATGATCTATTCAAGACTTGAAAATGATGCCACTAACCCCGATTTTATTACTGGAAACGAATTTGCCAGAATTGGTGTTGTTAAGGATCCTCTTGTGTATGGATCAACTAGCAGAGTATCATCAGAAAAGGCAAGTGCTGTTTATGCAGTAAAAGTTATTTCTGGTCAATTGGATCAAGTCTCATTTGTTGAGGACGATGTAGTTACACAAAATATTGGAGTTGGATCAACTGCAATTGGTAGGGTTGTTTCTTTTGACAACAATACCGGTATTTTGAAGTATTGGCAAGATAGTCAGGTAGCAACATCATCCACTGCTGGTGTCAATCCACTCTATGGATATAAACTACTGAGATTCCAAAATTCACTCACAAATGGTGGTTCTTTTAATATTAATGGTGGTAATGCCACTGTTGCTATTGACACATCTTTCTCGGGTATCTCTACCGTTCTAAATAATAGGACCTACTTCCTAGGCCAGACGTTTGACAAAGGAACTGCAAATCCTGAGGTTAATCCCCAGAGTGGACAGATAATCTACGTTGATAACAGACCATCTGTTTTGAGATCGTCAAACCAAAAAGAAGATATCAAAATCGTTTTAGAATTCTAAGAAAATGCCCCAGGAAACTAATCTAAACATCACCCCATATTATGATGATTTTGATGCTGCGAATAATTTTCACAGAGTTCTATTTAAACCAGGAACTCCGGTTCAGGCTAGGGAATTAACTGGTTTACAGTCTATTCTTCAAGATCAAATTGAAAAATTTGGAACACACTTTTTTAAAGAAGGTTCCAAAGTAATTCCTGGACAACTTTCTTATCAAGATGTCTTCACTGGGGTATGTGTAGATCCGGATTTTTCTGGTATTCCGATTAGTTTATATGTAGAACAACTTGTTGGTAAGAAATTTAGGGGTGAAGAATCTGGAATTGAAGCAAGAATTGATTTTGTTTTAGACGCATCGGATTCTGAATTAAGTTTAGACACTTTATATTTTACAATTATTAAGAGTGGATCAAACTTTGAGAATGGTAATTTCATAGAAGGAGAAAATTTAGTTCTCCTAGAAACTATTTCCTATGGAAATACTGTAATTTCTACTAATCAAGGATTTGCCAGAGCTGTTTCAGTTGAAGCAAATATTACTGGATCTGCTGCAAATATTCAAGAAGGGGTATATTTTTTAAGAGGAAATTTTGTAACCGTCAATCCTCAGACAATTCTTCTTCAACAGTATGATTCTATGCCGACCTTGAAGGTTGGTTTGACTGTTGTTGAGGAAATTATTAATGCTGATGAAGATCCATCTCTTAATGATAATGCACAGGGGTTTAGTAACTATTCGGCACCAGGTGCAGATAGATTAAAAATCTCAGCCGTATTGTCTTCAAAGTTAATCATCGATAATGATGATCCAACTTTTGTTGAGTTGATGAGAATTCAGAATGGAGAAATTGAAACTTTTGTAAGAAATAGTGAATATAATTACGTTAAAGCAGAATTTGCCAGAAGAACTCATGACGAGTCTGGTAATTATTATATCAAACCCTTTGAACTTTCAATTAAAAATACTTTAAACAACTATCTTGGAAATGATGGATTATATAACGCTGATGAATTAACATATCAAGCAAATACTCCTTCTGATTCTCTGATGGAGTATGTGTTCTCCTCAGGTAAAGCATATGTAAGTGGATTTGAGATTGATAAGCAAACTGATACAGTTATTGATGTTGAAAAACCTAGATCTACTAGAAGAATATTTCAAGAAGCTGTACCTATTTTAATCGGTCCAAAAATTGCAATTAACAATGTTCATGGTTCACCTGTTGTTGGTTTTGGAACTACTATTGCAGCAACTCTCAGAGATTCAAGAGTTGGCGTAGGTTCTACTTTACCAGCAGGTCAAGCAATTGGTGAATGTAGAATTTATGATTATAATTTAGAATCCCAAGTTTTTGAGGGTCCTCAATCAGAGTATACACTGAGACTATTTGATATTTCTCCGTATACAAAATTAGAGATCACACAACCTTTCACTTCTTTACGTTCTGGTGCTTTCCTGTCTGGACAAAATAGCGGTGCATCTGGATTTGTTGTTGATAATGCTTCTGGAATTTCAACTCTCAGTCTTAGACAGGTAAAGGGTACGTTCCATAAGGGAGAAAAAATTTCTGTTGATGGCGTAGATTTTACCACTACTGTCGCTATTACCACAAATTATGATATTTCAAAAGTAAAATCAGTATATCAAGGAACATCAGTAGGAATTCAGACATTTAATGCTGATTTGAAACTTTCAACAAAGAGAAAGTTTGGAACTTCTTTCACTATTACAGGTAGAGGTGGTAGCAATGCAGCTGCTACTCCTGCTGGTTTTAGTACGATTACTGCTGAAAGAGGCACGTTTGTTGGCATCGTTACTACAAACGATCTTGTTAGATTTATCTCAACTGACAATACTGTTTCTGATCCAGTTTTACTTAGAGTTCATAGTATTAACAACACAGCGTCTGAGATGACCTTAGCAGGCATTCAGACCGTCTCTAATCTGTTTGATGGTGCTCCGCCTGCCAATGTACAACAAATCACTGATTTAGAGGTTGTAAGTGGTGATTTAATTAATGTAGATGACAACACATTATATACGCAATTAGGTGCGACTAACATTGATAATGTTGATCTTGGAACTGCACAAATTGTAATCAAGAAAGTCTTTACTAACGTTTCATCTGCTTCTAGTACGCTTACATTACCAACAGCTGCTGATAATGAATTCTATCTCCCGTTTGATGAGGAGAGATATCATGTTGCTTATAGAGATGGCACAATCCAACCTTTAACAGAGGATATGGTCGTACCATCGAGTAATTCAAAAACAGTTACTATTGGTGGACTGTCAAGAGAATCAGAAACAGATATTAGAGTTGCAGCAACTCTCAATAAGAACAAAGTTGTTCAGAAACAAAAATTCCTCAACAACGTTTCTTCTATCTTAATTACTAGATCTAGTGATACTGCTTCTGGAATTGGTTCAACTACTCTTAATGATGGATTGACGTATAGTAATGTATATGGAACCAGGGTACAAGACAAAGAGATTTCTCTAAACAAACCAGATGTTCTTAGAGTTCTTGGTGTATTTGAATCTGATGATCAAAACGATCCAAATCTTCCTACTGTAACTGTAACATCCATTAGCGGTCCTAATCAATCTGCATCTGATTTTATTGTCGGAGAAAAAATTATCGGTGAGGATACGAAAGCAGTTGCTAGAATTGTTTCAGCAGTTTCTGGAACAGTTATAGAACTTGTTTACTTAAATGAGAAAACATTTGACTTCGATGAAAGAATCATCGGGCAAACGTCCCAGATTGCTGCAACAGTTACAAAATTAGGTCAAGCAGATAAAAATGTTACTAGTGATTACCTTGTTGACAATGGTCAAAGAAATTCTTTCTATGATTACGGAAGAATTAAGAGAAGAAAGGATAGAGAAAGTGCAGGGAGAAAACTAAGAATTATCTTCCAAAATTTTGTTGTCGGTTCAGGTGATAATGGCGATGTATTTACATCAGAAAGTTATGAAAATGAACTATATTCAAATGATATTCCGACTTTCAATGGTATAAGAAATACTGATATAATTGATATCAGACCAAGGGTTGGAGATTATGATTCAACCTCCACATTATCTCCATTTGATTTCGCAACTAGAAACTTTACTCAAAGCGGACAGTCAACCTCAAATATCCTAGTATCAGATGAAAATTTGGTTCTTAACTATGAATATTATCTTGGCAGAATTGATAGAGTATTCTTAGATTCTTCTGGCAATTTTAATATTGTTAATGGAGTTCCTTCTGAGAATCCAGAACTGCCTGCTGCATTAACTGATAGTTTGGAAGTTGCAACAATCAATCTTCCTCCATACCTATTCTCTCTTGATGGAGCATCTATTCAAAGAGTAGATCACAAGAGATATACTATGAAAGATATTGGAGATCTTGATAGTAGAATCACTAATCTGGAATACTATACAGCACTTTCTTTATTAGAGAAAGAAACTGAGGCACTCACAATTCAAGATGCTAAGGGTCTTGATAGGTTTAAGAGTGGTTTCTTTGTTGATAATTTCAAAACTCATCAGATTCAAGATCAGAGTAACGAAGATTTTAGTTGTTCTATTGATACCTATAATGGTGAACTGAGACCATCTCACTTCACCACGTCAATTGACATGGTACTTGCAACTGCTGCAATTACTGGTATTGGTGCATCAGTACCATCTACACTGGATCAACGTTTTAACAATCAACTTACAGATCCAAATATTAGAAAGACTGGTGATTTAGTTACTCTCAACTACGCAGATTTAGTTGTAATGCAAAACATTTTTGCATCACGTGTTGAGTCTGTAAACCCATTCTTAGTCACTAACTGGACAGGAACATTACATCTTTATCCATCTTCTGATATTTGGGTTGATCAAAAAGTAATCAAAACGTATGAATTTGATACCACTGGTCCTGATTTTGTAGCATCAACACAAACAATTGGAATTGATGAGGCAAAAGGATTTGCTGAGATTGAGTGGGGATCTTGGGTAGACACAGTTGTTGGTAGAGAAACAAGAACATCTGACGATACAGTTGTGTCTTCTACAACAAAACAACTTAATGCGACAGATGATATTAAAACAACTACAACTAAGGTCGTAAGAACAACATCTGATGTTGAACTTCTCAATAAAACAAGAGATGGTGTTTCAATTAGAAAATCACCTCATACTAGAAGACAAATTATTGGTAGTAGAGTTCTGAATAGATCCAATATTCTCTATATGAGATCTCGTAATATTGAATTTACAGGAACTAGATTAAGACCTAGAACTCAGGTATATCCAATCCTGGACAACCAGAATATGGTTGATTATATGGCACCTAAGTTATTGGAAATTTCCATGACTGCTGGTACGTTTACTTCTGGTGAGACTGTAATTGGATCGATGGCGCAGAGTAATACTCAGATCAATCCACTTCCAAATGAAGCAACTGGGACTTTTAAGTTTAGAGTTGCAACCGCAAATCATAAAGCTGGCGCTTATGATGACCCTAGCGTTACATTTACGTTAAACCCATACAATAACGATGAAACTTTACCAGATGACTACTCATCTGTTTCATCAGTATTGAACATTGATACTACTTCTTTGGCAGCACAAACTAGTGGAGATTTCTTTGGATATCCTCGTAGAGGAATGATTCTCAAAGGATTGACAAGTGGAGCACAAGCAACAGTTTCTGATATTAGATTGGTAACTGATGAAGTAGGTGGTGTTGTTGGTTGTATTTACATCCCAGACCCATCCAAACCAAGCAATCCTCAGTTTATTGCTGGAACTAAGGTTGTCAAACTAACTTCTATTCCTCAAACAACATTTATTTCTTCACTGAATCAAACATCTGCGGAAACAACTTTCCAAGCAAATGGTTTATTAGAATTTACAGAAGAAAGTGTTGCATCTGTAAGATCAACTGCATTGCATAAATCAGTGTTCCAAGAGAACACCACTGGTGAAAATATTCTTGGCAAAACTAGTAATGTTCTTAGTGAGAATTCTGCGGATACTATCCTAAGAAACGTAAGACAAAATCCAGCAGCTAACTGTGATGCTCGCTATGTTGCATACACTACTGCTATTAACAATGGATTTAGTTCTTATACAGCATATGCACGTGCGAAAGGTCATTATGAGCAAAATAGAATTTATGATACGGCATTCCTTCTGACTCAACCAGGTGCTCCTACTTCTTGTGGTGGATCTGCTCCAAGAAGCGGTAGACCGGCACGAAGCTCAAATCAAAGAAGAAGAGGAGGATCTCGTCCTGTTAGATCAGGAAGAAGAAGGACATCTTCTCCTATCGCAAGACGTGGACGTAGTGGTGGAAGAACCTACCACTTCGATAAGAATGGTGGATTGATTACAACAAGAGCTCTTAGTGGTGGTAGAAGAGCAACTTACACTTCTAATAGAAATGCCGGAACAGCGAATAGATCATATACCGGTAGAAATCTCAACTACAAAGCTCCAAGTCGTAGCAGCCGTGGAGGAGGCGGCGGACGTAGCAACCGTGGAGGCGGTGGTGGTGGTCGTTCCGGTGGAGGCGGCGGAGGAAGAACCTACAACTTTGATAATAGAGGTAATTTAATTTCGACCGCTAATCTTGGTAGAACAAGAACAGCTTCTACGAAAAAGTGTATGAGTGGAAGAGATCCTTTGGCTCAGTCGTTCTTTGTTAACTCTTCTGATGGCATGTTTGTTACTGCTATTGAGTGTTACTTCCAAGTTAAGGATAAAACACTACCAGTGACGATGCAGGTTAGAACCATGAGAGATGGTACTCCAACCACAACCATTGTTCCATTTGGTGAGGTAGATCTTTTACCATCACAGGTGAATATTAGTGATGACGCATCAGTTGCAACTAAGTTTACTTTCCCATCACCAGTATACCTCAAAGGTGGTCAGGAGTATGCATTTGTTCTTTTAGCAGATACTCCTGAGTATGGTGCCTGGATTTCTAGAATGGGTGAAGTAGATGTCACTAATTCTCTAACCTCAGATGATGCCGCAAGACCTGTTATTTCCCAACAACCTTTACTTGGTTCACTATTCAAGTCACAGAACGGTTCTACTTGGGATGCAAGTCAGTTTGAAGACATTAAGTTCACTATGTTTAGAGCACAGTTTACTACTGGCGAAAGTGGTAATGTATCGTTCTATAACCCAGATATGGGTGTTTCTAATGGTGGTATTACTAAACTTGGTGCAAACCCGGTTCAGACTATTTCCAAAAAATCTACTGTTGGGTTAGGATCTACACTTGCTGCTTCTCAGGAAACCGTAATTATTCCTGGTGTCAATATTTCCCAAGTTAATAATCCAACAGCAACTGGTGTGGTAGTCAGCACTCTTGGTTCTATCGGGATCGGGGCATCTGTTGATATCATTAACTCTGGTATTGGATACACTCCCTCTGCTGGATTTGGAACTTATACTGCAAATCTAAGCACTCTATCTGGTTCTGGATCTGGTGCAGTTGCAAGAGTGACTGTTAATGCAGGTTCTATTTCATCTTGTTTCATTACAAATGGTGGTATTGGATATGGTGTTGGTGATGAACTTGGAATCACAACTCTTGGAAGTACCACATTAGGGAGGAATGCAAGATTCAGCGTTGGAATTATCTCTGCAATCAACTCGGTCGTTCTTGATAGTGTTCAAGGTCAATTTATCACTGGTGTTGCCGGGACAATGACATATGTTGTTCAGGGAACTGGTGCTGTTGGTGTATTAACAGGAATTAATGCTGACTCTGTAACTAATGATTCCAATTTTGATGGATTGCACCTCAATGTAAGACATAGAAATCATGCAATGAACTCTGGAACTAACACTGTTTCTATTAACAATGTTAAACCAGATATGCGTCCTACTTCCCTAAGCGCGGATATTAATGCTACTTCATCTGGAAATATTGGACTTGCAGATACTTCTAAGTTTGATACATTTGAAAACGTTGGAGTTGGAACAACTAATCCTGGATATGCGATTATTGGAAATGAACTGATTTCTTATACTGGATTGAATGGAAGCACTCTTACTGGCATCACTAGAAATATCGATGCAAAAGGAACCTTTGCACACAATACTAGTGACTTAATTGCCAAGTATGAACTCAATGGTGTTTCTTTGAGAAGAATCAACCGCGATCATGTACTCAGTGATGCTTCCACTACTAGACCAAGATCTCTTGATTCTTATGCGGTTAAGATTGATATGTCGTCAAATGGTATTGATAGATCTGCTAACACTTCGTTCCCCAAACTTGGATTCAATTCCACCAAGAAAGTTGGTGGTGATACAGTAAGTGGTGGCAACAACATTCAATTTGAGACTATCACACCGAATGTTCAGACAATGGTTCTGCCAGGAACTACTTTGAATTCAAGTATTAGAACAGTTACAGGCACCAGTATTGATGGCGATGAAATTTCATTCCTTGATCAGGGATATGAATCGATTACTATTGGATCACCAAATAACTTAGAGACTCCAAGAATTTTAGCTTCTGCTACAAATGAGGGCACCTTATTATCAGATCTCCCTGGTAATAAGTCACTGACTCTTGATATGGAATTCTCTTCTACAAATTCCTTCCTATCACCAGTGGTTGACCTGGATAGAGTGAATATGGTTCTCACCTCCAATAGATTAAATAATGCAGTTACTGATTTTGCCACTGATAAGAGAGTTAGTGTAACTGGTGAAGATCCAAACGCTGCTATCTACATTACTAAGAAAGTTGATTTATCAAATCCTGCCAACTCAATTAGAGTTCTTCTTGAAGGTTATAGAGATCAAAGTGCTGAGATCAGAGTTCTTTACAAGATCTTTACTGATGATTCGGATATTGATTCAACTCCATATAACTTATTCCCAGGGTATGAAAACATCGATGATTTAGGTAACATTATTGATGTTGCCAACAACAATGGTAGACCAAATGTATTTGTTCCTGCGAGTGCAAGAAGAGGTCAATTTAAAGATTATGAATTCTCTGTTGATGACCTTCCTGATTTTGTTGGATTCCAATTGAAGATTGTGCTGTCGGGTACAAATCAGGCAAAACCACCCATTGTTAAAAATCTTCGCGCTATTGCAGTAAAATAATATGAAAGTCGAAGGACACCCAAATCTTCGTAGAGATGATAATACAGGCGCTGTGGTTAATACTAATCATAACGCCTATCAAAATTATCTCTATCTTAGAAATAAAAACTCAAAGGAGAGTGAAGAATTTGATACCATGAAAAATGATATCAATTCATTGAAAGAAGATATATCATCGATCAAAGAACTTTTACTTAAACTTGCAGAAAAATAATGGACGCTAGTTTTACCTTCGATACCAATTCTGGTGTTGGCCAAGTAGTCAATCAAACAATTAATAGTGGTGCAAATTTTATTGCCGACTACGCTGTAACAACAACTGGTGGAACAGCGTTTAATTTTAGTGGATATAGTTTTGCTGGAAACCTGACCAAATCAGTGAGTATAGGTTCATCGATGCATGCATTGAAAACATTTTCAATTAGCGAATCTTCTGGCACTGTCACTTTATCATTATCTTCTGTCAACACGATAGGTTTGAAAGAAGGTAGATATAAGTATGATGTTCTTGCAAAGACAGGTTCAACTACTTATAGACTTGTTGAAGGCGATGTAATGGTAAGAGCAGGGATCACTTCTTCTGTCTAAATAACATAGGAGGATTCCTAATATGTCTAAACCGTCTAATCGCCAAGGTCTAATCGAGTATTGCCTCAGGCAACTTGGTGCTCCTGTATTAGAAATTAATATTGCTGATGAACAGATCGATGATCTGGTTGATGATGCTATTCAATATTTTCAAGAGAGACACTATGATGGTGTCATACAAGTGCCTCTGAAATATCAGATGCAAGCGGATGATCTTGCCAGGGGTAAGGCACCAGAAGGTGGATCTTCTGGTATTACAACAACTACTGTATCAGAAACTGTTGGAGCCACTAGTTCATTTAAATACTTAGAAAATAGTAACTATATTCCTTTACCTGACTCTATCATTGGGGTCAATAAAATTTACAGAGTCCATGGTTCCCAAACAATGGGAGCTGGGATGTTTAATATCAAATACCAATTGATGTTGAACGATCTTTACAATTACAGTTCATTAGAACTATTGACTTACTCCATGGTAAAAAGTAAGTTAGAGACTATTGATTTCTTACTAAATCCACTGAAACAAATTAGATATAATATTAGAGAGGGAAAATTATATCTAGATTGTGATTGGAATGATTTTACGGAAGGTGATTATATTATTATTGATTGTTGGAGAGCTCTTGATCCAAATGACACCACCAAAGTATATAATGATAGGTTTATCAAAAAATACTTAACTGCCACCATGAAGAAGCAGTGGGGTATGAATCTGATTAAGTTCCAAGGAGTTAAACTTCCCGGTGGAATTGAACTCAATGGCAGACAAATCTATGATGATGCACTACAAGAACTGAAAGATATTAATGATCAAATGTTGTCTACATACGAAACTCCACCTCTTGATCTTATCGGATAATGGCACTTAATCCATATTTTACTCAGGGAACACGTGGTGAGCAGAGTCTTGTACAAGATCTGATCAACGAACAACTTCGTACATATGGAGTTGATGTTCATTATATTCCTAGGAAGTATCTCACATCAAATACTGTAATTAAGGAAGTAATTCAATCTAAATTTGATGATGCTTATCCTATTGAAGCGTATGTAAAATCGGATTCATATGAGGGTGCTGGTATCCTCATGTCAAAATTTGGTGTGCAACAGCAAGATGATGTCACATTAATTATTTCAAGGGAGAGGTGGGAAACATATATTCAACCTTTAATTCAGAACGAACAAGATATTAAATTATCATCCAGACCAAAAGGTGGAGATTTAATCTATTTTCCTCTTGATGATAGATTGTATGAGATCAAGTTTGTAGAATACGCTGATCCTTTCTATCAGTTACAAGATCTTTATACATATGAACTACGATGTGAAGTATTCCGTTATGAAGACGAAGTAATTGATACTGGAATTGGTGATATTGATGACAGCATGGAGGATGCTGGATACGCAGAGACTCTGAAACTGATTGGAATTGGACAGACTGCAACTGTGTCCACATCAGTTGTTGATGGTGCATTAAAGTTTATCAGTCTAACAAATCAAGGACAGGGTTATACATCAATACCCACGGTAGCAATTTCTTCTGCACCTGGCGGTATTCAAGCAACTGCGGTTGCAATCATGACATCCAGAACAGGATTTGCAACTGCATCATCTATCGATAGAGTATTGATGATTAATCCTGGTGCTGGATATACAGTGCCACCGACTGTTGTTTTTGTCGGTGGTGGGGGATCTGGTGCAATTGCCACTGTTGGTTTAGCAACAACAGGTGCAGTTGGAATTATCACAGTTTCTAATGGTGGTAGTGGATACTCGACACCGCCAACTGTAACCATTGATACTCCAACTCATGTAGGAGCATCTGCTACGGCAGTCATTGATCATCCAATTGGTGCTGGTGTTAGTGTTCTTTCTGCCCCAATAGGTATTGGCGCTGCGAACTTCTTATTCCCAGTTGAAACTACTGGTGGTAGATTTTATTCTAGAACACCACAGGTTACCTTTGCACTTCCAACTGGCGGTTCAAATACTGCCAGTGCTACTGCAACAATGGGAGATTTTGATTCAACGGGTGGCACAGTTGCAAGTATTGCAGTTAATGGAGAGGGTAAATTCTATGATCAAGCAAATCCCCCAACGGTAACAATAAGTGCTCCTGGTTTTAGTAGAGCAACAGCTACAATTGGTCTCTCTGGAACTTCTATCAATCCAAACTCAGTTGCATTTACAACAACGGGTAGGGGATATTCTTCTACTCCAACAGTATCTATTGGTCTTGGAACTGGTCTTAGCACTGGTCAGACAGCAATTGGTATTGCAACGATCAATATCGCTGGTGTGGTTACTGCGGTATCGTTTAATGAATCTGATTCATGGGCAGTTGGTACGGGAGCAACAATCGGATTTGGATACACTCTCACCCCAACAATTACATTTGGTTCTCCAAGTCCAGTAAACGCAACAGCAACACCAACTGTTTCTGTCGCAGGAACAATTACTGCTATTAGTATTGGAAATAGTGGATTTGGTTATGCCCCAGGAACAACAGCCACAATTAGCATTTCTAGTCCTGGTGGTGCCAATGAAGCATTTAGAGCACTTGGCGTTGCAACGATGAGATTTGATTCTGTAAAGACAGAAGGAACCATCGGTATTGGATCTACGTTTATTACAGGAATCACTACAACAGGTATTCTTCTTGGAGATAGAGTCAGATTACAATATGACTATGATAATACGCTTACTAACTATATTCTAGATGGAACTCATGTAACACAGATTGATCCTAATATTGTTTACATGTCTGCTGCTGCAACTAATACTGGCATCGGTACAACATCAATTGAATTTGGAATTAATGGATGTGGTATTGTGACTGGTATTGCAGTCACGTTTGGTGGAGGTGGGTATATTGAACCTCCGGTAATTTCTATTGCAAACAGTGCTGCTGATAAAAATTATTCAAGTCTTGAAGTTGGTGTAAATACTGCAACAGCGGAGGCAATTCTAAATTCTTCGGGTGAAATATCTGCCATCAGAATAAGCGACTCTGGTGATAAGTATACTCTTGGTACAAATAATCTGCCACCTCAGATATCATTCTCCTCACCTTCACTAGTTGGTAGCGGAGACTACACTTATAACGAAATCGTTACTGGTGGAACAACTGGAACTAAGGCAAGAGTTAAGAAGTGGATCTCTTCTACCAAAGAACTTAGAGTATCCATTGCCAATGGGACATTCACTTCCGGTGAAACAATTACAGGTCAAGACTCTGGCGCTGTTTATACATTATCCACTGTTGACACTGATGATCTTATCGATGCATATGCAGATAATGACAATATTCAGACAGAAGCTGATGGTATTTTAGACTTTACTCAGAGGAATCCATTCGGAGAAGTCTAAATAACTATAACAATGGACTATAAAGATGTTTGAATACTTTTACAATGAGGTGTTGAGAAGGACTGTTATTGGGTTCGGCACCCTATTCAATGACATTACCATCAAACATTCTGATAGTGGATCCACTCTAAGTGTGATGAAGGTTCCTTTGGCATATGGACCAACACAAAAGTTCTTAGCAAGAATTGAGCAAACACCTCAACTCAATAAACCAACATCCATTACTTTACCAAGGATGTCATTTGAGTTTACTGGATTGACTTATGATCCCAGTAGAAAAGTTTCTCAAACCCAAACATTTTTATCTAAAAAAGTCGATTCAACTTCGACTATCAAAAAAGCATACATGCCAGTTCCTTACAACATGGCATTTGAGTTGAGCATCATGACTAAGTTAAATGATGATGCTCTTCAAATCGTTGAACAAATTTTACCATATTTTCAACCGGCATATAATATTACCATCCAAATGGTTGGTGAAATTAATGAGAAGAGAGATATTCCAATCATTCTAGATTCAGTAACCTTTACTGATGATTATGAAGGTGACTTTTCTAGTAGAAGAGCACTGATTTATACGTTGAGATTTACTGCAAAAACTTATCTGTTCGGTCCTACACCAGATCAGACCACTGGTATTATCAAGAAGGCTACTCTCAATTACATGACGAACACGGATGTGAAGAATCCCAGAAGGGAACTTCGCTATACTGTTACGCCGAGAGCGACCAAAAATTATGTTGGAGATGCATCTGCATACTTAGACGAGGACATCGAATCCACCGAAACTATTCTCACTCTCACTACAACAACACCGTTTAGTGAAGAAACATATGTAACTATCAATAGCGAAGAACTCTTTATTGAATCCATCACTGGCAACAATCTGAAAGTAAGAAGGGGTCAGGATGGAACGATCGCTGTGGATCACGTTCAAGGTTCTGGTGTTAATATCTTGAATACTGCTGATGATGCTCTTATTGAAGTCGGAGACGACTTTGGTTTCAATGAGACAACCTCATTCTATCAAGATTTTAGCACGGACATGTCATGAAGTTTGATAACCTAGAAGATACATTTGATGTTGCAAGCGATATTGTCGAAGCAACAAAAGAAGTCAAGGTAGTGAAACCTACTCTTGATAGAGAAAAGACAGATGTCAAAAAAGATTATGAGTATACAAGAGGTAACCTTTATAGTATAATTGAGAAAGGTCAAGAAGCAATTAATGGCATTCTTGAATTGGCTCAGGAAAGTGAAATGCCACGTGCATATGAAGTTGCTGGTCAATTAATCAAAAGCGTCTCCGATGCAACTGACAAGTTAATGGACTTGCAGAAGAAATTAAAAGATGTTGAGGAGGACACGCAAAAAGGTCCCACCAATGTCACTAATGCTCTTTTTGTTGGATCGACTGCTGATTTAACTAAGATGCTAAAAGATGCCCAAAAGTCCCAAAATAAATAGGTAAAAAAGTTGTGACTGAAATGCCCGAAGAGCATAATAACGAGTTACCATCCATTGAGGATATCGTAGGGCAGGGTGAACTTCCTTCTGTTGAGGATTTTATTGAGCCAGAAGAAATAGAAGAAGAAACACAGATAATTGATGATGCTGATGGAAATGCAAAGATCGAAGTAACTGATGTTGTTCAGGCACCTGAATGGGGAGAACTTCTCCGCCTGATTAATGATGTCAGAGAAAGCATTCCAGAAGTTCCAGAAGTTAAATCATATGATAAAGAACTAGAAGCACTCTGTGAAATTATTGATGATGTAAGAGAATCCATCCCTGTTGTTCCAGAAGTAAGATATTACGAAGAAGAACTAGAAACAATTAAGGAATCAGTTCAGTCTTTAAAAGAATCCATTCCAGAACTTCCTGTTTGGATTGAAAAGGTAACAGAAATACCTGACTTTGAATGGATTGCTTCAACATTCAGTTCTGTTGATGAAAGATTTAAAACTGTAAAAGATTGGATTGAAAATGTAACTACTCAGGCAGAAACTGAATTAAATCGACTGCAAGAAGAAAAAGACACTCTTGGTTTTGAAACAAAAGTTGATTTTAAAAACGTACATGATAGAGTAAATGAACTTAAAGATCAGATCTATGGTCAGTTAAAGGAACAATCTGATATTGTTTGGAAACTTCAAAAGAAACTTAAAGAGAATCAAAAAGAGTTTGAGATTTCATTCTCAGATCAAGTAGATAATAAAGTAGATCATTTACAAGAAGTTACTGAGGAAACTGCAAAACGTATTCAGACTTCATTGAATGAAAAGTTTGAGTTTGTTGGAAATAAATTAGATGAAGAAGTAGAATCATTAAGAACAAAACTTAGTGGTTTACCTAAACCAAAATACTACGAAGAAGAACTCAAAAAAATCAGAAAGGAACTCAAAAACTTTGAGAGTCTAAGAGAGATTGTTGAGCAGATTCAAGTAAGACAAGAAAAGGTAGAGGACTTACAGGAAAATTATCTTCTTACTGAACCTCCTGATGAAGCAGAAAATATTGGTTCTGGACAAGATCCACTTACACCATTAGATCAGAAGTTTGCAACTCTAAAAGATCTAGCAGAACATTATAGAATCTTTATCAATAGAATCCAAACCCAAATGTCCACAATGGGTGGCGGTGGTGCCGGATTCATTAAAGATCTAGATGATGTTGATATCACTGGTCTTGATGATGAATATATTTTACAATATGATTCTGCAAGTTCAAAGTGGAAGACTGTTGCTAATAGTGGAAGTTTTGCAGCAATTGGCGGAACATTTGCAACTGACTCTGTTGGTATTCATACCCTGAAAGCAGTTGGTATTGCAACAACAAGTGCAAGAGCAGGAGTATCATTATTTGTTGAAGGAAATATTGAAGCAACTGGTAATATTACTGTCGGTGGAACAATCACTTACGATGATGTAACTAATATTGATTCTGTTGGTCTTGTTACGGCAAGAGATGGTCTTCAAGTCCTCTCAGGTATCGTAACGATTGGAAGTAATATTTCAATTCCAACAAGTTCAAGTGGTATCAACACTGCTACTAATGTTCTATATGTTTCTAAGGATGGAAGTGATTCTAATAATGGAACATCTATTGATAATGCATTCTTAACAATTAAAGCTGCCTGTGGAGTGGCAACAACGAAGACTACTATCAGAGTTCTTGCTGGTAATTATAGTGAAGATAATCCAATTCAAGTTCCGGCATTCTGTGCTGTAACTGGGGATGATCAAAGAACTGTTACTGTCATTCCCAATAATGCAACTAGTGATCTCTTCCATGTAAGAAAGGCATCCAAACTAGCAAACATGACGTTTACTGGACATCGAGCACCTGCTGCTGCTGTGTCATTTCCAACTGCTGATGCTGCCGTAAACCAGGGTGGTGGTAAGTGGAAAGGTCCATATGTTCAGAACTGTACTAGCGATACTACAACAGGCACTGGTGCAAGAATTGATGGTAATCAAGCACCATTGTTGAAGTCTATGAACTTCGACTCATTCACTCAATATAATCAAGGTGGTGTAGGTATTGCCGTAACCAATGAAGGATATGCTCAGTTGGTTTCCATCTTTACTATTTGTTGCAATGAAGCAATCTCCTGTGATGCTGGTGGACAAGCAGACGTTGCAAACAGTAATTGTAGTTTTGGAACATTTGGTCTTGTTTCCAGAGGCATTGGATCTAGACAATTTAGTAGTTCAGTTGCAGCAGCAGCAACCGTTGCTGATCAAGATCAAATTGTAATTTCTGGACTTGGAACTGGTAGACCGTATGATGGACAAGGTGTATATTTTGATATTCTTTATAATAGAGTTGAGGCAGTTACTATTGTAAATCCTGGTGCAGGATATACAACAACTCCAAATGTTATTATTGCTACACCCACAGGACCTAGTGGAACAGCAGCAACTGCATTTGCCAATATGAATGGTGATAAAGTTGAATCAGTTACTCTCATCACTGGGGGTGATCAATATGCATCTGCTCCATCAATTACAATTGATGCACCCACATCTGGAACTCAGGCAACAGCATCTGTTTCACTAGAACCGATTTATTATACAGTTGCTTCTTCAACACCAACAATTAGTGGGATCTCAACTATCACATTAGAAGAGAATCTAAATAACAACATAGGTTCTGGTACGACTACATACTTTCATCAACTGAGTAGAGTTGTCGCTAGTTCTCATACATTTGAATATATTGGTTCTGGAAATACAATTCAATCTGCCACTCCAAAAAGAGGTGGTGTGACAATCCAGGCAAATGAGGTCCTCACCGATAATGGTGGGCGAGTTGTTTATACCAGCACAGACCAGGCAGGTAATTTCCGAATCGGAGACAACTTACAGATCAATCAAAGCACTGGTACAATTAGTGGAAGAGCTTTCACTAAGAGTTTGTTCTCAGAAATGACTCCGTTTATCTTAGCACTCAGTTAGAATGGCACAACTTGCTCTCAATAGATTTAAAACAAAGACAGTAGTTATCACAACTTCTGAGCAGACTGCTTATACAGCACCTGCCGGTTACACTGCCATTGTTTTGTATGCACATGTCACTAACTACGGGTCGGCAGATGCTACCGTAACAATGTCGCATGTAAGATCTTCAACAACAACGGAAATTATTAAGCAAGGAGCTGTTCCTCAGAATGATGCTTTTGTTCCTATGGATGGTAAATTGGTATTAGAGACAACTGATTCTATTAAGGTTTCTGCTAGTGCGAATACAACTTTAAAACTTATATTAAGTATTTTGGAGACTGCTAACTAATGCCAAGACTCCTAAGTAGAAAAAATTTAAGATATCCAAGACAGGATGGACAAGTTCTATCCAGTAGTTCAAAGGGGGTTCAGTCTTGGGTTGATAACAAGTCCGTTGGAATTTCGACCTTAGGAGCAGTGGTAGGAACTGCCAATACGATTAAATTTGCAAGTGGTGTAGATGTCAGTATTGTTGCTGGTGTTGCATCTGTAACTGTTGAGAAAGCAAATAAGACTGTAACCAAGTACACAGCAACTGCCAATCAAACAACATTCGCCGCAACGTATGCTCTTGGTTACGTCGATGTATTCCTTAATGGTGTCAAACTTTCAGAGGATCAATATACTGCAACAAACACCACTTCTATTGTTTTAGATGAAGGTGCAACAGTTGATGATATTATTGAAATTGTTGCCTTTAATTTTGCTACCGGTGGTAGTAGTGGTGGAGGAGGAGATTCAAATTTTTCAATTAAATCGGGAATTGCAACTGAGGCAATCAGTGCAGGTATTGCCACCTTCGCTACAACAGCAGGTATTGCCACCTTCGCTACAACAGCAGGTATTGCCACCTTCTCTACAACAGCAGGTATTGCCACCTTCGCTACAACAGCAGGTATTGCCACCTTCGCTACAACAGCAGGAGTTTCTACACAAGTATCTGGATACCTTGGTGTTGGAGTAACAGGAACTAACTTAAATGTTACCGGTGTTATCACTGCAACTAGTTTTAGTGGTGATGGAAGTAATCTTTCAAATGTAATCTCTGGTATTGATATTAAAAACAATGGATCTTTTCTTGGAGCAGGAATTACTGCTATCAATTTTAGCACTAATGTAACTGCAACTGCTAGTGGAGGCATTGCAACAGTAACTGCCTCTGGTGGAGGTGGAAGTTCAGGTCCAGATCCAGTAATCATGGGAATGATATTCTAAATATAACAGGGAGATAAAAACATGGCTGCACCAAACTTAAAAAGTCCAACAACAATTACTGGAAAGACTGCAAGATATGCTGTGACTGCATCTATTGCTGCTGCATTGAGCAATGCTTCTTCTAGTGGTAAGGTATTAAAAATT
>Ga0181407_1000025_pt1 | contig 41493 bp, 53 predicted proteins | sample 30SPOviralmetaG_FD_130136 | JGI IMG/M metagenome (GOLD analysis project Ga0181407, IMG submission 130136) | Marine viral communities from the oligotrophic San Pedro Time Series (SPOT) site, San Pedro Channel, CA, USA - 30 SPOT_SRF_2012-01-26 | ecosystem: Environmental > Aquatic > Marine > Strait...
AAGATTAGTGCTCGAAAAAGTTTCATAAAATGAAACGCAACTACACTATCTAGTTAACTGTGTACGTGTTATTACCTATATCTGTCAGCGTTCGCTAAAAATTCTTTTAAACTTTTTTTCTCCGGCAATCCTTTATGTTTTGTTTTCGCAAATTTCTTTACGCTGGACTTGGACATGGAGGAAGCAGCTTTGGAAACCTCAGACGAGGGGTTTTCCATTTCCCCTTTCTGAGCCGCTCTAACCATCCCGAAGAATCGTTGTTGTTTTTTGGAGACTGCTGGCATGTCACTTTTTCTTAGTGTCCATAATGGCACCTTGACCATGCTTGGCACGAATGCTTGCCTTTACTTTGTCTAATGCAGACATACCATCATAGGGTTTTTTCTTTCCACCACCCATAGCAACATTTTTAGTGGCACTCTTGTAACGGTTGTTGCCGTCAACACCACCACGCTCCATGCGGCGATCTTTCAGAGAATCTTCTGTCTCTTCCTTCCTGACATCATTTCTATTGTACTTCTCAGCATCCTTGTTCAATGCCTTGACAATCTTACCAGACTTTTTGCCTGCCTCAGTTCCTTTGTCACCACCTTGTAGTGCTGTGCGTGACAGGTTTCCTGCCTTACGGAACATGGTGTTTCTCTTGTCTCTTGAAAGTTCTTTGTAACCCTCTTCAACCTCAACATCTTCACCCATGTGATCAGCAGACTTATAACGCTTATCACCTGCCTTCATCTTTTGATATGCAGGAGTATTTGCTTTCTTATCAGCATTCGTGACAACCATACGGGTGTCTTTTTTCTTTTCAGGAGTACCACCATAGACTGCTTCTTTGATCATCTCGTAAGTTTCCTCATCGAGTTCGATCAATTCTAACACCTCACCACCAAGTTCTTGGACAATGTTTTCCAATTTTAAATGTGGATCAATGGTGATTTTATTCTTAACGTTCTTCTCTTTGATCTGCGTCTCTTCTTCTTTACCATCTCTACCACTAACTTCGGTGATATCAGATCTCCAATCAGAAAAAGATTCATTCTTTGGGCGACAATCATTGACCATCTTACCACCCTTCATTTTCATACCCACTTTCTTGTGAGTGTCCCAACATTGTTGTGCTTTCTCTTCTACTTCCTCAACATCTTCCTTCATACCTTTCTTAGCAATCGCTTTACCAATTGCCTTACGACGCTTCATAAGGTACTTATCACTCTTATCACTATCACCATCATTATCAACATCAGAATCTTCCTTACCGACAGGATCAAGTCCTTCCTTAGCGAGTCGTTTTGCTTTTGTTTTGGCCAGAAGTCTTTCCTTAGCAGCATCTCTCTCACCCTTAGGAATGCTGAACATGTCGCGATCAGTCTTTAATTTCTCTTGTGGTGGTTCAACTTTATAACCATTCATCTCAGCATAAAGGGAGTTGAGTTCTGCAACTGCCTTACGACTTGCGTGGATATCCATGAAGTTAACTTTTTTTCTTATTTTTATTTATGAAGTTTTTGATTTGTTTAGTGCCAGTCATCTTCATAGCATAGTTACGGAACGAATCTGTTCCAACTTCTCTTTGACTAGCAGGAACACCAGACACCTCAGTGAACTCATTGAGATCACGGATCCAAGATTTAAACATAATGTTGTCCTCGGTGACACAGATCAAGTGATTTGTGCCACGACGAGTAATCCTACCGATCAATCCGTTGTTTAAACTCTCTACAACATCACCTAACTTAAAGATGATATTATTAATATAGTTTTCTCTGAGACCTTTCCAATCAAGTTTAGGTGCAATCTGCCATGTTTCAGTAACCTTCTTCTTACCCATCTTTTTAACGATGGTATTGAATAGTTTCTGAGCAGATTCGTCATCTAAGGCTTTGGGGACTCCCTTCTTAAACGCCTCGAAGTCTCCATCAGCAGCTGCTTTTCTAAGCTTAGAGGCAGACATGCCCTCGACACCCTCAGCATCGGGATCTCTTTCCCCCGCTGAGATAACGTTAATCTCATCAAAGTCGTATAGTTCGCCGTTATACTTAGTTGCGAGTTTTTCAAACTCTCCCTGTCTATCAGCACCAACCATGATGTTGACACTACTGTATCCGTCCTCATTTGCTTTCTTTAAAACGTCAAATATGCTACGCATACCCTCGTCATTCACAATCCTTTCATCATGTGTTGGATACATCTTTCTCATGTACGAAATTTTTTCGTCAGGTGAAAGAGGATTCTTCTTAGGATCTTCTGAACGCGATGGATATATCTTATAATCCCCACCTTTTGCTTGACGCTTTGTGGCGTCCAACAACTTTTCATGCCCAGAGGTAGGAGGATTGAACCTTCCAAATGCAATAGTAAGAGCCTCACCCTCTCTTTCCTTTGCACTCTCAGATTCTCCTTCACTAGAAGGAGTGTTTGTGTCAGGTCTTGGTTGTTCTGCTGTTTTCTGGCCATCTTCTGGTGTAGCAGCACGTTTTTGTTGCGGTGCTGGATCTTCTTTTCCTGGACCTTTTCCTTTACTTAGGAGGAGGTCACCTTTATAAGTCCTACCTTTATATGAACCCTGACGATCATACCAATTTCCATGTCCATCCGACACCAATCCCATACGCTTCGCTTTTTCAACGGCGCGTGAGATGACTGCTTCTTGGATGAATGATGAAAAACTTTTCATTTAAGTATCCTTCTTAACTATTATTTATTAGAGAGAGTGTTTTCCAATCAAATACCAATGTCTCCGTTCTTAATCATCTCTTTAAATTCAGGAGTGATACCTGCAAAAAACTGTGGGAATGCTGAAAAATCTCCCTTATATCTTAATTCAATATCAAGAATAGGAGTGTTCCCTTTTGATAATGTAAAGAAAACTTTTGCTGCATTTTTAGATAAAGTTTTTTGCCTATCTAAAACCATTTTTGTTTCTTCTTTTGAAAGATTTGCCATAGCAATCATAATACTATGAACATCCAAAACGTTTGCTGATCCTATGTTTGGAGACAGTTCTTTATTTACCGTACCAACACCCTCTGCCAAATAGAATCCAAACTCATACTTTTCCCAAAAATTCAATGTAAAGGTTTCCATCAAACCTAGTTTTAAGACTCTTGTCAATAAAACATCAGCAAGTTTATCTTTCACATCATCTTGATTCATAATATCAAGAAATCCTTGATACAATGGATTCACTTTTCCACCAGTGCTTTGAAGTTTTTTGTTTACAAAGTCTCGAAAACTTATCTGAGATGGATCACTACCTGAGCTTTTAATAAGTCCGTTTCTATCTGCTAACTCTGCCTCTGATTTTAAATTAATTAATGGAATTTTTTGAGTCTTACCGCCACCCTTATTTCTAATAACCTTTATATCCCACAGTGCTTTCGCATCAGATGTGTTACTAGGATTCATACTAGTAACTTTTTTATTTCCAGCAATCGCAAATCTTTCTAATGGTCCACCAGGACTACATGCTTCTTTAATAACACCCGCAAAAAATTTAATCCTGTGTGTATTTAATTTTTCTCTTGTTTTTCCAAATTCTGGACCATCAATATATGCAGAGAATGCATTGTTAATGAGTGTTGGACTAGCAGAATTTACTTTTGGTTTTTTCTTTAATGAGATACCAACAAAATCATTTCCGTTTAGTTTTAAAATAACATCGGATGAATTATAATCAGAAATCCCGAATGCCTTTACCTTAAAGGGTGCAACATCAGGATGCCATTTATTACCTGTCAAATATACCTTCGAAGGAACTTTATCTTTCCTAAGTTTTGATCTTGTTCCCAATACAGCAGAAATAGACGCCGCAAGATCTCCGTATATGTCTTGTGGGTTTTTAGATGATGTGTTAAGATCAATAATTTTAATCATGCCATTCTTTGTGGCATTACCAGCAGCATCTAATACCTTGTCACTCTTTAAGTTTTCAAGAGCAACAAAGTATAGTTCTTTAAATTTATCATCACTACTCTTTGCTTCTGTTAAAACAGAAGTAGGTACGAAGGACAATCCAGCATATAATCCTTCTGACGGTTCAAACGCCATAGCACAATTTTTAACTATTTAGACTCTTCCTCTTCCTCTTTCTTCTTATTAAAACCAAATGGTCCAGCTTTATCTTCGGACCTATTCTTCATAGCAACACCAGCAAGAGACTCCATAATTTTAAGGATGTCTTTTGCCTCAGCATCTTCACCAAGTTCTTTGGCAACGTACCAATACTTAGGCCAGAATTCTTCACCGGCAATAAGATACTCATTAAGACTAATTGGTTTCATTTGAAATACCTATCCATTCTAAGTTTAACATAATACATTCCCAGTAACCATAGGGAGAAAAGGAATCCTTCTCCATAACTCATGGTATTCCAGGCATTAACTGCTCCATCCATCAGAGATCTCCCTCCACACGGTTTTCAGAATAGTGAACATCAAATTCACCACCGGGATAACGTGCTTTGAGTTTCTCTACATTCATAGCAAGAATCTCATCAAACGAAGTATCAAGTGCCATACATGCCTGAGCAAGATACCAACAGATATCACCCAGTTCACGCTTCATGTGAAACACATTATCTTCATTATAATCCTTTCCTTGAAAGATAATCTTCTTTACAACCTCAGTAAACTCACCTGCCTCTGCTGACAATCCAAGAGCAGCCGTCAGGAGTTGAGTAACGTTCGTATCATCTTCAAGTTCAAGTTTGTTAGTACGAGAAAGGAAGGCAGCATAATCCAAAGATGGATCACTAGTAACTTCTCTTACAAATTCAACGTACTTTTCTGTATCAACAAAGGACTTTTCAGTATCAATCATTAGAAATTAAGGGCAGAGAACTTTTTCTTCAAGTCAGTTTTATCTTCATAAGTATACTCCTCATCCTTGCCATTGTCAAGGATATCATTCTGTGCAGTCTGCTCACAGTCATACAATCTCATCTTGGCACGGTCGATACCAACTACAAATCTCTTATGTACGTTGTTATCATTGTACCGATTCTTCAATTGCTTCACCATAATCTGTCCCAACTCTTCCAATTCCTCTGTTGAAATAAGGGCAAACATAAGATCAGCAGTAGCAGGGAGACCAAAGGACTCACTAGTATCAGTAAGCTCAACATCACTGCTACCATAACCAGAACGAGTGGTCTGGGTGGCAGATATGATAGGGACGTTTGCTTCGACAGCAAGTCCTCTAAGCTCCTCAGCAATCGACTTAACAAGAGTATAGGAATTGATATTGGAAGACCCTTTGTAACGCGAAGAGGCACAAATATTGAGATAATCCACGAATACAATATCAGGTCGAAAAGATTTTTTAAGTGCAAGTTCATTAAGGAGTGACTTAAAATGTCCACTGTGAGCACTAGCAGTTGGGTATTCTTTAATGATTAACTGACCCTGAGTTTTCTTAGCGATAGCGTTGACCTTCTTATCAAAGATTTGTTTGGGAAGGTCAACAAGATCCTGAATATTTGTATTCAATAAGTTTGCGTCAATTCGTTCAGCAATTTTCTCCTCTGCCATCTCACATGTAATGTAGAGTACGTTCCTCCCCTGCATGAGGGCGGAACTAGCAACGTGGCACATGAATAAACTTTTCCCGACACCTGTGCCAGCAAGAGCGATGTTGAGAGTCTTATTAGGGAGCCCACCTTTGGTAATTTTGTTAAGATATTCAAGGTCAAATGGGATCTTTTCTTCTTTTCGATGGTAGAGAGCATAGCGTTCTTCGTAATCTTCTAGGTAATTGTGTCCAACATGATTATCAAAAGACACTGACAATGCATCAGATAAGATAGAAGGGATGGCATCACGGCCTTTCCTTTCATCCTTACCATCTGCAAGAGCAATGGATTCCATGAGCGCCAGATATATAGCACGGTCACGGCACCATCTTTCTGTGGTATCTAATAACCAAAAGAAATCAGCAGGTTCTTTGTCCAGATACGAAAGAGTTTGACTGAGTTCTTTGAATGTTTGCTCATTCAAATCCTCTCGATTTTCTATCTCAATAGATACTGCTTCTCTTGTTGGTAGTTGATCGTAAGTAATGATGAATTTAGAGATTTCTTCATATAAAATACGACTTGGTTGGTCCTCAAAGTATTCTTTCTGAATAAAAGGAATAACTTTTCGTGCATACTCTTCATTATGAATGAGATTTTTGAGAACTAGATTCTCAACTTTCTCCATAACTAAACTCCTTCCTTGCAATTTGATCTAATTTTTCCATAACCTCTGGTGTAAAGTATTCCTCAGGATCTTTCAAGATTGCTTTGGCATAAACCTTCTTACCATTCATCTCATAACGACCTGCAACATTTTTCCAGAGACCTCCCAGTTCACCCAGTTCAAGAAGACCAAAATATCGATCAAGACCACGCTCATCGTAATAGAGACGTATGGTAACATCTTTGTTCTCCTTACTTAAACGCGACTTAGCAGTCTTTGCTTTGATAAGATTTCCGACAACTGCCGTTCCATCTTTTTCTTTCTTCTTGCTAAGATGGATAATCGTAGACGCAGCATATTTGAGACCACTACCTCCACCCATTTCTTTTGTAGGCACGTATGCACCGATAACATCGTAGGTATGATTGGTAACGATCATTGGAATGTTAGCTTGCCCTAGTTTCAGTGTCAACATTCTGAATGCACCTTTGATGAGTTGGGATTTAGTCATATCCCTAACTTGTTTGTCATTCAGTGCGTCGTTGATCTCCTTCTCTGTGGAAAGCATCCCCAAAGAGTCTAGCACAAACATACATGGTTTGCGTTCTTCTTCGGGTTTTTTTAAATATATATCAACTGCTTTCAGTGCAGATTGCCTAAACTGCTCAACAGTAACAACTTGCAAATGAATAAATCGATCTGTATCTATCCCACGACTTGTGAGTAGAGACTTGTTAATAGCGGCCTCAGTGTCAAAATATAAACAATACCCATCGGGATTAGAGTCAAGATAATTTTTGACGACAGCGAGAGAGAAGAAAGTTTTGCCAGTAGAAGACTCGCCAGCAATGGCAGTAATCTTATTCCCAGATACACCACCAAATATACTACCTGAACAAAGCCCGTTAAAGATGTACGAACCCGTGTCCACGTAATTTTCTGTGTCGTCGATGTCTGATCCAAGTTGGGTAAACTCATTACCTATTTCTTTTACAATTTCTTTAAGAAAGTCCATTTTTTGTCCACCAAGTTATGTGAATATACCGGTTCCCGGCAACTTTGTCAACTCCATGTAGGAGTTTTGCACCCTCAAAAATAACGGATAGTCCAGTCTTTGGAGGTATGCGATTATTTTCTATGATGGAGTGACCTCCATCAAAATCATCATTCAAATTGCAGATAGAAACCCATGGCGTAACAATTGGTTCATCCCAATGCATATCCATATCATATCCATTGGGATAGTATATAATTTGGTCATATGCAAACTTCAAACCCATGTATTTTTCCATTCTTTTTATGTAGGATCTACGAATGGAATTTACTCTTATATGAAAGTGATGATACCAGGGAAGTATCCTATGAGAATTTAAAGCAAGAGTAAGGTATGGTGCGTGAGAATGTTCTCCAATATAATGTTTATGAAAGTAATCAATGAGAAACTGACAATCTTTTTTCTTTATAGAGTTCTCATCATAATAAATTGATTTCATTACAATACAAAACCAAACTGTTCCCTCGCAATTTTTTTATATGGACCGTGCGGATGATCGTCCATAATTTGCTGAATGATTTTTAATTTATCATGCAATTTGTCTCGATACTCTCTCTTGGATGGCACTATGTGCTCACAACATAGAGCATCAATAATTTCATCAAGTTCCTTCTTGTCGATTGGAAGATCCATCAGTTCCACCTAAGTGTATTGAGATATTCTAGCACATCTTTCCTAACATCCATCAATTCATGGTAACACTTTTGATTGTGGGCACACTGCCTAAGTGAAGAATCTGGTTTATGCACAGATTCAATAAAAATGTCAAGACCACGATTCCATTTTTCCCTTTTACCTTCACAGTCTTCAATACTATTCTGATCCTTCATGAAAAGAATGCCTCCAAGTTAGCGGTTTTTTCAACAGACCATCCAATAGAATCTAGGATGATCTTTAATGGTTCTAAGAATGCTTTACTGAATTGAAGATCGTAATCTATGTACTGATTGAGATCCAATTCTTTTGGCCATTCATTTATAAATGAAAGCACATTTTCATGAATAGGATTTGGTTTTTTTAAATACAAAAACTTAATCTTTTCTCCATTCTTAATCAGAGAATATTTATTAGTCAGTTTATTTTGCTTGATATAGAAGTTGAATAGCAATGCGCCACGACTATGAATAGGAGTCCCCTTTGAATATATCTCGGAAGATGATTTATATTTCTCAACATCAGATATAGAACGTGGAAAAGAAACGTCCTCAGGATTGAGACTCTTAAATTCAGTTCTACACTTATCAATGTAATCAATCACATCATTCTCACTGCCCGTCATCATAATTTTAAAGGCATCCTTCAACATCTTGCGGCAAGGTGCAGGTGTAGAAGACTTGACTGCCTCAATACCCATGACTTTGAGTTTAGGTTCAGCATACTGAACACCCTCACTGTTCCATACGTTGAGAATGTATCGCTTCTTCGCAGTCCAAATACCACGATCAGCGATGTTCTCACGCTTCATCACCATTTTTTGCTCATATGCCGCAACATAGTCTGCCAGTTCCTTGTAAGACTTTTCGATGAATGGTTCCAACTTATCTTGACAGATTTTGTCAAGTAACTCCACAACCTTAATCTTATCACTAGACTTACTACCAAGAAATTTAGTAACAAGAGGTCCGAGGTTAAGATAAATTGAGTCAGTGTCAGATGCAATAACGTAATCCTCTTCCTGTGTAGACAAGAGTTTATTTAGATAATCATTCATCTTGTTCTCAATCCATCGGATTGATGCTTGACCAGACAGAGTGATTGCCTCAGCGTTTTCCAACTTATAATATCGGAAATATTGGTTACCAATGGCACCATAAGCAGAGTTAAGTTGAATCTTACGTGCCATCTGGATGTTATTACATCTAGACACTTCCTTTTCTAAGTCTGATTTAAGATGCCACTCACCATCCGACAAGTTTTCTATCTTCTGACTAGCAGTTAGCATCCTCTTTTTATAGATTGTGCGTTCTTGATAGATCTTATCCATCAACTCAGGCAAGAATCCACGTTTGTCCTTACGATACATAGCACCATTTGCTGCTGTGGCATAACGACCATCAGCAATAAAGGAACCAGACAAAATCTTATCAACAGAACATCGTGGATGTGGTTCATCCATCAGAGTTTCTGGTGAGATATTGTATTGCATGATCAAATGCGGATACAGACTATTCAAGTCAAAAGAAACTACCCAATCATAACTACCAGGAATGGGTTCTTTGACATATGCACCAGCATACTTTTCATCTTTCTTAGCACCTACCTTGGGTGGAATGACAATGTTTTTCTTTTTAAGGTAATTGTAGATGATAGCATCCCACATTCTCACCTGATAAAACACATCAGTAAAGTTTACCTTAGCATCATATGCCATTGTGAGTGCCAACTCAATCAACTTCATCTTGTCTTCCAATCGGTCAACAAGTTCTACGTCTTTGATGTTGTACTCAACAAACTTTTGCCAGTTGCCAGTATAGAAATCCTTGAAAGTATCAAACTCAGAGTGATCTAACTTCTTCTGACCTAACTCAACATTCGCAATGTGATCTAGACGATATGATTCTTGTGCCTTATATGTAAATTTCTTATACAGATCAAGATAATCTAACTGAGTCACACCACCAATATCAATTGACAGGTGCTTTCTACCTTTGATATAGACTTCCTTCTCGGTCACTAGACCCCAAGGAGACAGTCTCTTCATACGTTTCTCGCCAAGCACCTTCCTGAGGCGTCCAGCGATGTATGGGATGTCAAACAGTTGAAGGTTCCATCCAGTGATGACCTCAGGTGGATTGTTTTCCCAATAACAGATAAACTTGTTAAGCAAATCAAGTTCATCAAGACACTGAACGTACTTTACGTTACGTTGTTTTACTAAGAATGGGTGAACTCCCCACGTAGTAATTTCCTTAGTTGTGTAATCTTGAATCGTAATCGTTTGTATCTCTTCACGACAGGACTCAATATCGGGGAATCCATACTCAGTAGTGGTCTCAATATCAAGCGTAGTAAGTTTAATCTTTGAGATATCAAACTCAATATGTTCCTGAGGATACTTATCAGAAATATATTGATAGATGTAACGCTCATTACCGTAGATATTAAATCCCTCAACTCCCTCATACTTTTTAAGGAAGTCACGACAATCTCTTACAAATCCAGGTTGAACAGGTTCTACTATTTTACCATCCAAAGTCTTATACTTGGATGTTGTCTTCTTGCTATCAACAAAGAGTGTGGGGAGATACTCTTCTCTTAAAGAAAAGCTCTCACCATTATCATAACCACGAACCAGAAACTGGTTCCCAACAAGTTGAACGTTAGTGTAGAATCTCATTAAGAAAGGACTTCTTTATATTTTTCAAGTAGTTGATTATTTGGTTCTGCCATCGTCAAAACTTTGTCAGAACTAATCATAAATTCACTCTGAATAGTATGCTCCATCAACCACGGAACAATACCAGTTGATTCTACCACATAGGGTTCAATCAATTTACAATCTGGTTCTCCTAATTCAGAACCCACCTCTTCAATCTGTGAGATCAGAATCTGATTTGTCAGAACTAGAAGTTTGATCATCTTTAATACCTTCTTTATACTTTTGAGTTACTTGTGGAATGGGATCGACCAGAGTTATAATCCAATCGGGGGCAACAGGGATCTCTTTCTGACTTGTCAGAGGAATCCATGGGGCGAAAACAATATCTAGGTCTCGGTGTTCATACAACGCCTGAGGATCTAGAAATCTTACTGTGGCAGGGTTCTTGAATGTGTATCCAATCACACGCTCACCCATTAGCATTTCACTAACGTCTGCGATGACATCCTCACCTGACTTCAATACTGCTAACTTGATCATAGGTCAATACGTCTCGAATACATTATAGCAAGAAAAAAGAGGGGCGTCAACTGGATTGTGCCAGTTGCCCCTCTGCGGCGACGATATTCAATAGTATTTAGAACCAGTCCTTTCTCTTGTGTGCTTCGGGAACTACCTTACCAAGTGTGATACTCAGCAACCCATCCTCAAAGCTAACTGATCTAACTTCCGTCTCGTCACTGAGGGACCATGATCTAGTGAAAGATCGTTGAGCCATTCCTCTATGGACATATATTTCTTCCGATTGACCATCGTCTCTTTGTCCTTCGACAAAGAGTTTTCCGTCTTGTGTGTAGACATGTACTTCTTCTTTTTTAAATCCTGCTAGTGCTAATTCAAGGAGCGACTCTGTGCTACTAACTTGAATTAAATTGTATGGCGGATAATTTGACTGTGTCTCTTGTAGAGTAAACAACTTGTCAAAGTATTGATCCATACCAATACTATGTTTATTTAGGCGTTCCATCAAAGCAGGAAGATCAGACGCACCATATTTGTAGGTATTAAGGTTACCCATAATTCTTAGCTCCTTTAAAAGCGAGTTTGTGTTTTGTGGACCCCGAAGGCATCCGTAGTATATAGTAGCACATCTTATAAAAAAGTAGGTGTGGAAAACTCTACCTTATAAATAGAAACAAGATTTGTGAATGTAAGTATATCCCAATCGCCGCAAGGCATACACACAGGGTACACACAACATACAGACAGACACAAATTACAATAACACAAAAGGAGTATCAAATGGGTTTTAATCCATATGAAATGCGTTGGGAAGTTTTCCAGAATGCAGAAACCCGTCTATTAAATAGACACGAAGCAGAAGTAAATCGCTGGCAATCATTGCAAGAAAAAGGAGAAGAAACAGGTCCCTATCCAACATTTCCAACTGAGGTAGAAATAAAACAAGTAGCAGACAATATGCTCTCTTTTGTAGAGAAGGCAGAGAGGAAATAATATGCTAGTACCTTGCATGAAACTCCAAAACATGTTTGGAGATAAGAAGACAGCAGAAAAAATTGCTACGTGGGCACTTAAAAACCCAGAAGAATTCTGGTTGCTCATCAATTCTGTATCAACTAATGACATAAAAAAAGAGGAACGGTAATAACCGAACCTCTTTATATGGTGTTCCGACTTTCGTAGAGACCGCACGAAAGGTCTCGGTTTATTTATAATGTATTTTCTAAATCACTTCTCATGATACGATCTAGAATATTAAAGTTGTAACTAATTATTGTCTTTCTTTGATTTTTGTTTGAAGGTGCTCTATGTATGATGTGACTTGGAAAAAATATAACGTCACCTTCCTCTGCTCTTACCTTATCAATGTTTCCAGTGAACGGATGCATGAACTCCGTGCGTGGAGAATTTTTCGGTAATTCCAAATAGTATACACCAGTGAATTGACCATCATGTATATGCCATCCATGGGAACTTCCTTCAACATATTGTTGAAACCAAATTGCATCCAAAGATCTTATACGAGAAACTCCGATGTTAGCACATAGTTCTCTTATACTTTTTTCAAAGTGAGGTAAAAAATATTGCACCCATGGTCGCTCAAAATCACCACCCTGTGGCCAATCAAACTTTGATATATTATCAATGAAAGAATTTTGAGCAAGAAAAGGTTGGTCCTCAATATAGTTGAGGATAACCTTTTTTACTTCTTTGTGATCTTTTACTCTGGTTTTATATACACAATCTTTTAAGATTTGCCTCTTCATTCCTGAGTCTTCTTTTTACCAATATTGTATTTGGTCTCCAAGGTCCACTCATTTTTTTCTTTGAATGAAAGCACCTTGATCTGATTCAAAGGAGCAATCTCAGTGATAGTCTCGGCGTTGACTACCTCAATGAGACCCCAATCAGAAAGAAGTTGAGTAATACGATTCCTACGCTGAACGTCGTTAGGAGTAAGATTAGCGTGCTTTCCATCCAATGCAAACAGCTCTTTAAAGTGAACGATAAAATATCGTCCCTGCTTATGTAGGATGTGACATGACTGATATAGCTTTTTCTCTTTACGAGATGCAACACCAATACGTGTTAGCGTTTCTCTTACTTTAAGAAAATCATCAGGTTCTCTCAACCTAACTTCAATCATTTGGTCTTGTGACCACTGAACCTCAGGCTCTCTCACGGTACTCATCTCATTCCTCCAACATCAAGTCGTTGTTTAATGTAATCCAGTTGTTGTTTAGATAAAATTTTTAGTGCCTGAGATGCTTTCTCATTACTATAACCATAATACCGTTTGACAATATCAAGGTTTTCTACTTTATCTTTCTTTATCCAAGGAGAGAATCTCTTCCTTTTCCTCAGACTATTTAGATAAAATTTATATTGCATGTCTTTGGAGAGATGATGATTAAGATTCATCTCATTAGAGAACATGATACTGTCAACGTGACTAGACAAACAGCGATTAACGATATATGGAGGATAAGAGCCAATTGTTTCATTTGTGGCGATGTCCTCTTTATTATAATTTATAGAGTTCATCCAATCTTTTAGTTCCATATTTTCAATAATTCATCAAGATAAGTTCTTTACGTTCCTTTTGGTCCTTCATATACTCACCAACAGAACGCATGGTGTAAGTCAATTCAAATTCTGCTGCTTTCCAATTTTGGAATCTTTCTTTGATAAGTTGAGATGAGTTATAAGAAATGAGTTGAGGTGCATTATTAAATCGATCACAAATCGCAGCAAAACTATCGTGATTGAATGTATTATGCATGTTCCCCTTACGTCCATAAAGATTACTTCCAATTTCATATGGAGGATCTAGATAGGTGAAGATGTCATCTCTCTCGGGAAGAAGTTGTTCGTAAGATTTATTAGTAATCTTCCAGTTTCTAATTAGTTGTCCATAGAAGGGCAACTTCTCAATACCCCTTGTGGAGAAGTTGGAGTCAGATGCTTGGGGAGAAAAGGATGAGGACTCAGAGAGACCAGAAAAAGAGCACTTGTTGACAATATAGAAAGCGACAGCACGAGCCGTAAGGTCACACCCTCCGGGGTCTTTGCCGAGATAGTCTTTTGAATCCAAGAAAAGGGATTTAGCCGACACGGGGTCAGGGTGCCTTTGTTTAAGTTCTTGTAACTGTCTTTTAATTTCATTACTATTGTCTCTTAGTTGTTCCCAAAAATTAGTCAGTGGTTCGTACAGATCATTAACCCAAACATCTAAGTTGGGGTATCTTTGTGTGATATAAATTGCAACTGATCCACCACCAAGAAATGGTTCACGGTATTCATTGTACTTACTAAGATCTGGAAAGTATGGTGCAATTTTTTTACATGCACGAGACTTGCCGCCAGGATATCTAAGTGGTGTTTTAAGTGATGTCATCAGAGATAATTTGGTCCATCATAAGGTTCTGCACGGAGAAGAACTCCATCAACTTTATCCACCAAGTCTAGCATACTTCCATGCATGAGACGATATCCAGTGCCCACATACAGTTGTCCAAGAACCACAGATACCGTGGCAGTGCCCCAGAAAATGTAATACCACTTAGACTTTACTTGTGCTTTAATTTTAGTTTTCATTACAAATAAGTTGCTACGAATACAACACGCCTACCACTAGTAGGTTGATTTACAGAATGTTTCTTGAAGTCAAAAGTTATTATGTCATCTTCATGTGGTTTGTATGAATACATTGTACCATCATCCTCAAAAATGTCAATATTACCTCCATCAAATTCATTTAGATATACGATTAGATTTTTATGAAAAAAATCATCATGATCTAAATGTGGTGGAGATGGCAATCCATCATCATAGAACGTAGAATTAACAACCATTCTATAAATGAATGTAAATTTAATATTATTATGATTAAGAATTTGTTCTACAATTTTTACACCATGACCAATTAGTTTCTCAGAAAATACTTCTGGAAAATACCTATTAGCGTTAGGACCTTCTAGAATCTTATGTCCGTAGACATAGTTGGCACTATAACCACTTCCTGGATCTAGACCAATAGTGCTTGGATTGTAAAACCAATTAAACTCATGACTTAAAATATGATTTTTGAGTTGACAATATTCTTCGGTCTTTGGATTTTCCAGGATCTCGTATATCATTTGAATTCACACTCCACCATAATTTCAGTCAATGCTGCTATAAGATTAATCTCTTGATCAGCTACGAACGCAATTTGATACTGATACTTAGCAATAAGCAACACAGCAGCAGCAATGCTAGGACCTTCAAGGGACTCCACCAGAGCATCATAAACACGACGCAGTAATACGCTAGGATCGTTGTCCAAATTAGAAACGACCCACTTACGAACCTCCGTAAAGTTTTTCTCTTTAAGAACCTTGATAAGTTCATTGATGTTTACATCACTAAATTGTGCAAGAATTGCTGTATCAATATTGCCTCCGGTAGAATACCGTTGACACTCATTAAGAACACGTCTCCACTCAGGGAAGTGCTTATTGATCAGTTCTATCAGAACTTTTGGATCATATGCAATATTCTCTGTATCCAAGATTGTTTGCAATCTTTTGAAGAACTTGGCAGCGATTGCTGGTTTTTGTTTGTTTGTAATTCCGAACTCGACCACCGCGCATCGGGAGTGGAGAGGTTCGATAATTTTGTTCTTGTAATTACAGGTGAAGATGAATCGGCAGTTGCTATAAAATGCCTCAATATTCGCCCGTAAGAGGAGCTGTACGTCATGGGTAGTGTTGTCAGCTTCGTCAATAATGATGACTTTGTGCTTTGCGCCAATTGCTTGAAGTGAAACGGTCGAAGCAAAGTTCTTTGCTTGGTTCCGTACTGTGTCCAGAAATCGTCCCTCATCGGATCCGTTTATGATTATGTAGTCACACCCGAGTTGCTCACAGAGAGCTCGGGCAATAGTTGTCTTACCACAACCAGCAGGACCTGCTAGCAATAAGTTAGGAATTTCTCCCCCATCAACAAACTCTTGGAATGTTTTCTTGATGGAATCGGGGAGAATACAGTCATCAACTTCTTTGGGGCGATACTTCTCGACCCAAAGAAAATCACTTTTAGGACTCATAAGTTAGATCAGGTTCAAGAGCGATGTAATAAGTCAGGTTACGATCCTGACTGGTGAATTTTGCAAGACCAGACTTGGAGATAACGACTCCATAAGAACCAGGAATCACCTTGATGTTTTCAACCTTGAAGTTGAACTCAAAAGTTTCCGTAGTTTCACCAACTACAATCTCATAGGTATTAGAAGTATCATTCTTCTTGTCACGTGCCACCATCTTGACAACACCGTTGCCGCCAATAGCAGACAGATCAGGCACCTGATAGACACCAGCTGCTTTAAGCAGGCGATCTAGGTCTTGTGTACTGAGCACGAAACAAACATCCTCAGAGGGCAGTGTGAGAGACTTCTCGGGAGGTGTGATGATGACATTGGGATCAGCAAAGAAATACTTTGATCGTGACTTTCCTTCTCGGACCACAACATAACTCTCATTAGTAAAGTCAAGATCAGGAACAGTCTTGTGTAGTTGCATTCCGTTTAGGAACTGATTCAGATCATAGATACCAAAGTCTTTGGGGAACTCCTCGTCAATAGTTGCTTCTGCAAGAATGTTCTTCATCACACTGATAGTGCGAAGTGAATTGCCTTCCTTGAACAACAAAGACTGATTAATGTTACTGAAATTTTTAAGCAGTGAGAGAGTTGAATCAGAAAGTTTCATACGGTTGGGGGTTGTCATTACAGAGACCAGAGAAGTGGTATAGAAGGATGCAATAGTGAATTGCTTTTAGGATGTCCTGTTTGGACTTCCCATCTTTCTTACCGAAGCGAGAAAGATATTTGATTGCATTAGATCGACAGAAAGGTTCTGCATCACCAATACCTTCAATGAGGTCAAGAGTCTGAGTCTTAGACTCTTTTGAAGTATAGTGGGAACGGTAGGTCATTCCCAAGTAATCACGAACTTCTTTAAGGATTACATCTTCATTGTACTTCCATCTTTTGTTGTTGTTATTAGTTGTTGGGAGATCAGGAACTCCTACCTCATCTTGACAGAGATCAAAACTGATAGTGTCTTCACCATAATAAGAGGGATACACTTGACTAGCAGCTACCGGTCCATGTTCATCATAGTTGTATTCAAAGATGTTGGAAGCAGTGTCAGTGTCAGGGAGATCAAATTCATTAATTTTGTAGTTCATAGCATCATATAGTAGAGACCAAGAGTTTGTCATACAGATTCTACATCAAACTGTACGTCGATGTCAACCTTATCATAGAGATCCATGAAAGCTTGTTTAGTTTCATCATCAAAACGATTCAAACATACTTCGATTGATTTTGCTTTGTCTTCAAAGATAGCATAAGCATTGACAATGTGAACCAAGCGGCGTGTACTGATCAACTCATCGACACCACCATCATAGAATGTCTTACGGATGATGTCTGCCCAGTCACAGAGACGCTTACAGAAATCTGCATCACTACAAATCTTACCAAGAATTTTTTGTTCAGTGGCAGCAGTAGGATATTCCTGCTCAAAAGTTACAGGGAAACGTTCAAGGAATGCTTCGTTAAGAACATTAGTGCCAATAAAACGATCATCGTCAGAACCCTTACCTTTTGTGTTTGCAGTAGCAATTACATTGAATCCCTTTCTAGGAGAGATAAACCTACCAATCTTCTTCAAGAAGACACCTTTACCTTCTAGGATGGATTGCAAGCAAAGAATTTTATTAGATGCAAGGTCCACTTCATCCAAAAGCAGGATTGCGCCGCGTTCCAGGGCTTCAATAACTGGACCATTGTGCCATACTGTCTCGCCATTAATAAGGCGGAACCCACCAATAAGGTCGTCTTCATCGGTTTCTACTGTGATATTGACACGGATAAGTTCTCTGCCCAACGCTGCACACGCTTGCTCAACTCCGAACGTTTTACCGTTACCAGAAAGACCCGTGATGAACGTTGGATAAAACAGATTGGACTTAATAATCTTTTTAATATCAGCGAAGTTACCAAAGCTGACGAAGGTATCATCTTTTGAAGGAATAAGGTTTTGCTCCACAGCAGGAATTGCAGGAGGTGCTTGATAAGTTTTCTCTAATTTTTGTTGCAAAGTCAGATTCCACTTACCACGTCCTACTTTATATTGATCAAGACGCTTGGTGATTGTTTGATATGAGATATCATTCGATGCACAATATCCTCTAACATCAGCAGCAACAATCTCATCACCATATAAATCTTTCAGATTGTCAAGAATGTGTTCTGTTGATTGGGACATTAGTTCGTTTCGTTTACTCCGTAATTATAACGGAGGATGGGTTGCTGTGGGAGGGTGGGTAGTTAGGTTTCCGAAGTGTCACAGTGGGTTTTTCCTCAAACGGTCTTATGTACTCATGATGAACCGTTTTACCAGCATTAAATTTTCCAATCATAAATTCATACCCAACTGTGGGATCACACTCCCCACAAGTAAAGATATCACATACTGCCATTTCTTTTTCAGGCCAAGTGTGAATACTAATATGACTTTCTGCCAGTAGAGTTACCGCTGTTACTCCCTGAGGAGTGAATTGATGTGATACTGTATTTAACCAAGTAGCACCACATTGCACTGAGGTCTGATACAGAACGTTCTCAATGTATATCCTATCATTAAGAAGGTTCTTGTCACAATCATAAAGAGTGAATAGAATATGTTTCATTGATTAGACCCAATCTGGTTTTCTATTTGGTAAGCGAAGGTAGTTATCCTTTACCCACGGTTTAGATGCAATATACATCTTGTAAGCAGTAAATATATCGATGCTCGTATCATATTTAAACTCATCGGGTCCTGCAAAAACAAAGGGTGTTGTGCCCTTCCCACTGCGACCTTGTAGATCTGCTGTGGGAAGTATCTCTTTTGCTGCTAGAAGGGTCTTCTGACACGTGTGTGCCTTACCATAGCGAGCAGTGTACTCATCACACATAGCAAGTCCATGAGCAAGTAACCATTGCCAGTTGGTCACAAACTCATTCGCCCACTTGGTGCATGGGTGGTTACGAAAAGCACCCTTCTCAGTAGCATAGGGAGTACCGTCTGCTCTGGGAAGAGTGCCAAACCCATGACCCCATTTGTCAGAGCATACAATAGCAAGCATCTGACAAGTTTCTAGGGGCATCTTGACAATATGCTTGTCAGGTAGAACCCTAGCAGAATGCCAGGGACTAGGATCAGTCACAAAAATATTCACGCAACTAACTCCACGAACTCCGAAAGAATTTTACGATTGAACTTGGATTTTGTCAAGGACTTCTTGAAGGCAGCACGGATAGCCCCCTTGCTCGCACCCTCAGCAACGTCAAAATCAACAGTGTTATGCATGTTGGATTGATTCATCACAAACATCTTAGCGTAAGCAGGAACATCAACAGCAGCAGATTTTTGTTTTACGAACGTTTTGACATATTTTGAAATAAGATTTGGATCTTCAACTTTTCTTTTCAGAAACTTAGTAAACTCAGTAGTGCTAGACGGTCTGATACCAATAATATTTACATCAGGATTTCTATCAGTAAAGTTTTTAATCAAATCATCTACACTATCCCACTTTTCTAGTTTGTAAGTTGTCCGAAGAACAGGATCACGAAGATAAACATTGTCATTAAAATTAAGTGAGGATGGAACGATTACTTCCTCTCCCTGATAAGTGGTACGCATTCTTCCAAAGGTAAGGAACTGAGATTCTCCATCAGTCAGAATAACAGTATGAACTTTTTGAAGTCTCTTCTGAGATTTAAACTCAGGAATAATATTATGAAGACACAAAATGACTTCATTAAGAGGAGTACCACTCAAACCAAATCCCATGGGAACGTGAATTCGTTGATATCCTACGGATAGATTCCAAAAATTAAGACACTGTTTCTCAAATTCCATGGCATTACAATCACTATTCATGAATTCAAGTAGACGGAAACTCTTTTCAATCCACAATTCATTTGGTTTAGGGTCATCAAGCAAACTACTGCGATGTCCTTCATCCTCAACATCTTCATGCCAACAGTTTGTAAATGCATAGACTCGGAAAGGAATATTAACCTTACGACAGAACCAAGCAAGATTGAACAATTGCTTTGCAGTGTCTTCAAGACATCCTCCCATAGATCCTGACCAATCAAGAATGAAAACCAATCCATGATTTTTTCCATCAGGAATAGTAGTTACTTTCTTGAATAAATCTTCATTGAATTTATAGGTATGAAGTTTACTACAATCCAATACACCAGTTCTACTGATTGAAGCACGTGAGTAAGAGTCTGCTGACTTGCGACACTCAAACTCTTTGACCATATAATTTACTTCTTTCTGAACAGACTTCTTATATTTTGCATACGCTTCTTTGAGATATATCATTGGGTTGCAACGATCATCAATATCACGATACATAATATCCCAAAACAAACTCAATTTATTATCAATCTCTTTGTTAGGAATGACTGCCTTTTCAATGGGAATATCAGGAATCTGAACATAGCGAGATTCTCTACCACCAAAACTAGCCAGGTTCCTGATTGCTCCACTTTCAGACTCAGCAGTATTTACAGAAGGCTCAGTAGAATCCTGGCGAATATCAGAATTGCCACTATCCATATCGTCTTCATCAGAATCATCCCAATTATCAATAGGATCGGACTCAGAGTCATCACTGCTATCACTCCTATCGTCCACATCAGTGCTGTTCCCCATCTCCGATCCCGAAGTAATTTCCTCACTCTCCGAGACATCTTCCTTCTTTGGTTGTTGAGTTTTTTCTTTGTCGAATAAGTAGAGAAGTTTAGCGGCAGTGATGACATCTTCCCAAGTTTCAGAGTTTTGAATGGATTGAACGATTGGTTGCTCTTCAAGAGAGAACTTGATACCGAGGAAAGGACCAACCTTGAAGTGTAGATTTACACGGTCTGCAAGAGACAACTTGGTAAAATCTTCTCCCTCAGTAGAGAAGAAGTCCATATCATGAAACTCTTGATATCCTTTGTAGAAAGTTTTAGAAAGACCTGCAAACCTACGTTTGATAAGTTTTTCAATACGAACATCCTCCACTACATTAACAAACGCATGTGGAACATCCCTAGGAGGGTCTACATTAGGAGTATAGAGGGCATGTCCAACCTCATGAGCAACTAGAAGATCAAAGATCTCTTCGCTTGCACGCTCCCATACAGGGAGAGTAAGAACACGGGTATCAACATTGAACTGAGCTGTCTGGACATGCTTGTGTTCGACAATCAGATTCTCTTGTGCCAGGAGTTTGGCAACCGTACCCTTGACTTCTAGGTTGACAGACATGCAGTTCTCTCAGGTATGTACCCATAATACGACGAAACCTCCCGCTTGGGGAGGTTGGTGTACCGCTTCTTAAAGTGGCTTAGTGCTTCACGCCTTGCCCTCATTGCTTGTGGTTTGAGTTTTCTCTTCTGCTGTTTTTTGCTGTGATGTTGCCAGTTTGGAGTATGCATTGAGATACCTATCAGATGCAGGGTCAGTGATTAACGTCATACCATTTTGTTTGAATTCTTTGGAGATGTCAACTGGACGGCGAATCTGTTCTCTCATGGTGCTTTGCGGGAAAAACCTTTGACTTTCTCAAATCTTAGCACGTTTTCAAACTTATCAAACAAAGATTCCTTATGGGATATGATGAAGACATTAGCACCCTTAATGACGTACCGGATGATCTTCAAAAACTCTTCGGTTCCAAGACCGTCAAGAGAACTGTCAAACACTTCATCCATAATCAGGAGGTTTGTGCTAATAGAATTTTTAAATGCAGCAACTTCACGCCAGGTAAAGAGTAATGCTAAGTCAATTCTCATTTTTTCTCCTTCACTAAAAGAGGCGTATGAGAAATTGTCATGTATTGGTGATTGGACTGTCTCATTAAATTCTTCATCAAGAGTAAAGTTGATAAAGAAATCCATCATTTGAAGATAGCGATTAACTTGTTTGTTAATTAGAGGGAGATACTGTTTGATTATTTTAGTTTTAACTCCCCCATCCTTCAATAAGGAGTAAGCAAAATCGTGATTCTTTATTGATTCAGTTTTAGTTGCTAGATCTTCATACGTCCCCTGTAAAGTTTCATTAAACTCATTTAACTTTTCGTGCTCAGAATTTCTGTTCGCCAATTGATCGGTAATTCTTTGAATTTCCGATTCCAAGTCTCGGCACTGACGTTGTAATCCTGAAACCCGAATAGTGTTTTTAGAAACTTCATTGTTTAGGGTAGATACCTCCTGAGAGAGTTTGTTGTATTGAGATTCTTTAAGATTTTCATTATTAATTTTTGAGTCTAAATCACTCAAACCACCATCCAATTCTTCTATTGAAGAATTAAGATTCTCAATTCTATTTAATCTAAACTCTTCCTCAATATCCTGAGTACATGTGGGGCATACCGTATTTTTTTCAAAGAATGAAATTTCTCTGTTGGTATTTTCTTTCTTATTGTTAATTTTTACACGAAGATTATTGAGTTTATTCTTTGTAGTTGGTTCCCATTTGATGTTAACTCTTTCTATATCGTCAATCTCTTCAACCAATTTTGTGTTGTCACAAAGATATAAATTTGCTTCTGATGCAATTATTTTTATTTGATCTTTCTTTTCTGCGATATCATTTTTACTAGACCTCTCAATTTGCTCAATAAATTCTCTTTGCATTTTTAGTTTATCTTTAACAGAATCTCTCTTCAATTCAAGAGTTCTAACATCATCTCTAATAGCTCTAATCTTATCTTTGATCAAACTATTCATAGAAGAAAAGATTTTAATGTCTAGCAAATCTTCAATAACTTCTCTACGATGTGCTGAGGGAAGTTGCATAAAAGGAACAAAAGTAGAACTACCCAGAATCACAATCTGTGTGAAAGACTTAAAATTTAATTTAAGAATATTTTGTTCTAGTTTTTTCTGCTGATCGTTTGCTGATGCATCTTGATCTTGTACTTCACCATCAACCCACACTTCAAACTTTGCAGGTTTCAACCCACGTACAATTTTATATTCTTTACCTTTGATACTAAATTCTACTTCAACAACACAATCCTTTTCATTGACAGTATTGATAAGTTGTGGTTTATTAATTTTACGAAATGGTTTATTGAATAGGGAAAATGTCAACGCATCAAGAATTGTTGACTTACCAGAACCATTAGTTCCGATAATCATAGTATTTTTATTCTCATTCAATTGAACTTCTGTCCATTGATTACCTGTGGATAGAAAGTTCTTCCATCTAATAGTCTTAAACGTTATCATGAAATGGAGTTTGTGGCGGGATTACAATGTCATTCTTGCCAATGATTGCATAGCGAGTAGAAGAAAATTCACAAGCCTTTACCATCATATCTGGGTCTATTTCTACAACTTTCATTGATGGGGAATCTTCCACCTCCAACATCATAGCATACCTTGTGGCGTCATCCTCCTCATCAAAGAGATATATGACGCGATCTCCATCTTCATTTGCTACGGAGTACGCGCCTTCATCTTCTTTTCCATAGACGGTGAGGACAAACACTACACTACCTCACATGCTTCTTGATAGATGTTTTTGATAATTTTTTTGACTGCTACTTTATCTATATCAGTCTCAGACTCATCAAGGTATCTACTAAGAATAGAAAGAGTATCTTCTGATTGCTCAATATTAAAGTCTTCACTTTCATTAAAGGCAAAGTTTTCAACAACCTTCAAATCAAAGACACCAGAGTCCATGAGTTTGTCAATATATTTTTCAAACTCTTTTGGTTTTGTCTTTTTGCGTACAATAAGTTTTACAATCTTATCTTTATACTCACTAGAATCTAGCAGAGCTGCTGGATTGTCATCATAGTATAGTCGATAAAACATCTTGAATGGATTATCTACTGGGGTATGCTCTTTGGTTTTAGTATCAAAGAGGTGGAATCCACGAACATCTTCTAGATCATTCCAGTAAATCTCATATGGATTCCCAAGATAGTGAATATTATCCTCTTCACTTCTATGGTGATAATGCCCTGAGTAAACCTTCTCAAATTTATTATATGGATGTCTATCATGACCATGCTCCATCAAGTGCATCTTATTGGCATAGAATCCTTGGAGTTCAAGGTGACCCATTACAATAGGACACTTTGATTTTTTAAGTGATGAGTATGTTGACTCTTGATTCTCAGAATTAATCCAAGGAACAAAAGCTATTTTAAGACCTTCAATATTAATCTCTCTATATTCTGATACGACTTCAACATTATCATACTCGCGAAGAAGAAGATCTACCGCATTGATACTATTAGTATTTTTATAATAGGCAGTATGATTTCCAACGATTGTATATACTTTGATACCCATATCTCTGAGACGATCGTAGTAATTATCCTTGGCCCATGCTAAGGCAGAATAATTGATACCCGTTCGATTATCAAACGTGTCTCCCATATCAATTACAATTTTGATATTCTCTTCAACTAACTTTGGAAAGAATATCTCGTTATAAAATTTTAAAAAGTAATCGTGAAAAAGTTTTGAATTCTTACGGGCACCGAAGTGCTGATCAGTGATAATAGCAACAGTCACGAACGAAGTTTAATGTGTACGTTATCCTTGATGCTATTATAGTTGGAATAGTTGTTTCCGTCAAGGGTGTTGTTATCGACAAACACCTCGTCAAACCCAGAGCGTTCAAGAATCTTGTTCTTGATCTCCATCTGTTTTTTCTCTCTTTGAATCCGTCTCAGAAAAGCGTAGTGAATAATCTGAGTAAAGTATGCAAAAGGATTCTGTGACTTTTCTGGATTAAAATTATTAATATATTGAATACAATTTTCAATACCGTCACAAACCATGTCATCTTTGAACATGTAGTTGACGAAGTTTGGTTTGTATGATAGATGAGTTGCAATCTTTAAGAAACACTCACCAATGTAATTTGGAATACGTGGTTTGGGTTGACCTTTATTTTCTGCTATAACAATCTGATCTTTATAATCAATAATTGCTGCAAGAAACTCTTTATTATTAACGTAGTGCTCAGATCTTTTACGTGTCTTGGGCATATTAGTTATAAGCATGGTTCATACCATAACAATTAATAATATTATAGCATACTTTCAGGGCTTGACAAGACTCTGAAATATGTGTAGAATACCTTTGTTAGGGTTGAAGAGAACTCATAGCTTATAGAGTTTTTCTAGTACCTCTTTGGCATCTATCACACTAGATATATAGCCCATTTCTCTGTTTAGAGACTCTCTGCTGCTAGATGGATCAAAGACACTATCTCTAACATATTGTAGGTAAACATTAATAACTTCTAGATTATCACTTTCACTAATTGTAAGAACCCTGTCAAGATTAATTACGAACATATCATCAGAAGATGTTTTTAACCATGGTTCTACTTTGTATCCAACAGTTCCCCATTTTTTTAATTTAACTTCTTCAAGTGTAACTGGATTCGATAACACCAATAGAGTTCTATCATCTTCTTCGCAGACGGAAACCTTAGAGAAGATCTCTTCTCCTGAAATTAATTTTACTGATGCAAAAAAGTCGTCTTCCATAATTATTTTAAGTTAACTGTGATAATTTCATAATTAAAATTCTCTTCGTTATAAATTTTAATTCTTTCAATTAGATGATTCAAGGTATAATTTTTTTGTGATTTGTAAGTGCAGTCATCAGCGATATCAAAAAGAACTGCTTTTACTTTGTTATTCCCCTTTCTAAGAACTCGTCCAATGCTTTGTAAGTTTCTGATCCTAGACTTACTTGGAGAGGCGAAGATAACATTATGGAGATTTTTAATGTTGATACCAGTAGAAAAAGTTCCATAGGATGCAACGATGATAGCGTTGTTTTCTTGTTCTGTAATTTCCCTAACTAGTTCACGCTCAGAGGCATTTACACCGCCATGGACAAAGAATACCTTTCTGTTTTCACTTGTTTTTTTATTATTTATTTTATCGTAAAGGACTGCTCCGTGAGATTCAACTCTTGAATATAAGATAAGAGTATTTCCCTTTAAATCCAAAGCAAGATTAGTAACGAAGTTATTTCTTTGTTCATGTGTAATAATATATTGTACTTCATCTTCAAACGTTTCAAACTTTTGTGGAGGATGTTTTAGAAGAACACAATTGATATCTAATTTAGAAAGATAACCTTTCTCCATTAATTCTTCTGTTCTGATGATCTTATATGAAGGTCCAAACAACCCCTCTAACACCCACTTGTGCGTCTGTGTGCCATCAAGTGTTCCAGTGAATCCAAATCTATGTTTGGCAGTATGCATCTTGGTCATGATCTGAACCAATGATTTTGATTTGAATAAGTGTGCTTCATCACCGATTACAACTTCAAATCGTTCAAACCATTTGCGGTCTAATTTATAAATAGATTGCCACGTGGTAATTACAATTGGCCGATCATCCGTCTTTTCGCGCCCAGAGTAGATGCGGTGACAATAAGTCTCTGCCTCCCACCCATACTCCTCAAAGTCCTTATACATCTGCTCTACCAGACTGGTCGTGGGAACAACTACCAGAATATTTTTCCCATGCTCAACGTAATATCTTGCTAATGAATAAATCATCAGAGATTTGCCTGACGCAGTGGGAGATATCAATAGTCTTCGGTTGTGTCTTAGAGCATCGTATACTCCCTCGACTTGGTGTGGTCGTGGCTCGTAAACCGCAATCGACTTGATATAATCCTTTACACCTTCATATGAGATATCCTCATTTACTTCAAAGGGTGTTCCAAAAAATTTATTATCTACAAACTTATAATCATAATCGTATCGCTTACAAAACGATATTAGTTTGTCTAACAGACCAACATAGATTTCACCTGTTGCCGTAGAGAATAGGCGAATCTTTCCATCCCAGTATTTGTTTCTATACTGAGGCATAAACTTTGCACCAGGAACTTCAAACGTAAACTCCTCTGAAAGTTCCTGATAGACGTGCGGTTCTGCACTTACTCTAAGATATACTTCGTTCTTCTTTTCAATACTAAGTTCAACCATAACCAGCGATGAATTTTTGCCATTCAATCGCATTCTTAATTTGGTAAGTTCTATTGTTTATCTGTTTAAGAATGCTCTCAATATAATTTAGTTGAGTTTCATAGTAGTCAATTTTGAGACTAATCTGACTTAATTTCTCGTCAGCATCCATATATTTTTGCATCGTATCCTTGTCACGTATCTTTTTTGGAAAAGGATTCTCTACATAGACCTCAGGGTCTGACTTTCCAGAAAAGTATTCATACCGTTCGTGACGAATATTTTTTCTCTGTTGCTCTGCCTTCTTCATCAGTAACAGAGTGTTGTTAAACAACTCATGATACTTCGCATGAAGAGAAGGAATTTTCAAAGATTCATCATGTAAGTTATCTTTATCAAGTTGTGAGTCTTTCTCCCACATGCATTGTATAGTTTCTAGATTCATAAAGGATTGCCAGCTAAGTCAGTGATATTATAGACAGTATACTTGAAAGTGACCTCTGCTGTAAAGTAGTCAACGTCAGTCGGGGTAGCATCAAAGTCAATAGTTGTCAAGGATGTCGGGAACATTCCACTAAACTTAACTAAGAATTGAGGATTCAATGTGCTGTTGAGAACTTCTAACGTTGCATCAGAGTATAAAAGTTCTTCTCCACTAAACTCTCCTTTATATAATCCTCTTGATTTTGCTTGCTCATTATAAATTTCTTGAAGACTCTCTGGAAATCCAAGACCTCTCATCCAGTTTTGAATCTGCATATAATTTTTTAGATCTTCATCAATCAAAAATCTAAGAGTAAAATCAGAGAAACTTAATTTATCTCCTGGTCTGGGAATATCATTTAGATAATTGGGTTGCACAGCAACACCCAGATCAATACCTGGAATTTGTGCAGAGTTGGAAAAGAAACTTACCTTTGGACAACGTTGGATTGTAAAATTAAATCCAGTTGGTGATAAGTAGTTTCTATTCTCAATCTGTTTATCATAGATGGAACGTGCCATTAATCTCTTTGTCTCCAATCATCTGTTTTTTCGTGTGTAAACCAATCTGCTATATCATCAGCAGATGTAAACCCCGTTTTGTGATTGGATGGGTCGGGATCTCCTAGTCCCATCCTATTTAAAAAATCGTCTGTACTACCCTCTTCGATACTTTGGGATGCTTGGCGTCTTGCCATTTTTAACATCTCATTGGCAGTTGTATTTGCTTTTGCTAGTTTGTTTGCCCAAATCATATCATCCAAACTAACATCTTCATCGTTAACAATTTTTTCACAGATTGATTCTAGCCGAAGGCGATAAGCAGTCGATAGCATATCATTTATTCATACAACTTATTTAGACAAAAAAAGGGGGTCCGAAGACCCCCTCTGCACTTCCTTCACACAGAAGTATATATCACATCAGGTTCGTGACCTTGACGCGACGATAGTAGCGGTTAGCAGAAGGATTAAGGTTACCGAGACCCTGGTTAGTTCCCTCAGCGAAGGGGTTAGCAACGAGACCATAACGGGTCTTGAAGCCAATCTTGGGCTGGAAGGAGTTCTCACCAACGGCGCGAACCATTTGGAGAGGAACGTAAGGACAGTAGAACAGACCAGCGTCATAAGGGGAAGTACCCTTGTAACCTACGACGTAATACTGGTTAGCAGCAACGTTAGCAGCATAAGGGTCAATGTAGACTCTGTACTTGCCATTGATGGTGCCAGCAAAGGTGTTGCCGGTGTCATCAACGTTGAGGTTTGCGTTGAGCGCAGGGGTGTAATCAAGCACACCAGCCATGGTCAGAGCAGACGCAACGTCGGCACTGGTCATGATGATGTTGCCCTTTCCGCGACGAGTTCTTTGTGCGATTGCGTTAGCATCACGCTCGATTTGGAAGAGAAGACCCTTGAACTTCTCAACAGACCAACGACCATTGGAGTCAACATCAAGGTTGAACTCACCAGCGGTAGCGGTGTTGACGGTTGCACCCACTTCTGCGACCTTGTAGATCGAGCGGATGACTTCACGGTTGATCTCAGCAAGAATCTCTGTGGAGAGAATGTTGGCGAGTTCAGCCTCGGCGTTAAGACCATGAATTGCTTTAAGGTCTTGTGCCAGTTCCAAGGAATACTCTGCTTTCAGAGCACGTGACTTGGCGGTTACGGTGACTTTCTCGATCGAGAATGCCATTTCGTTGAAAGCCTCAGAACCAGCCTTGGTGTTGAGTGCTTCTGCATCGGCGGTGCCCATGCCCTGACCAACGTTGTAACCAGCGGAAGAACCAGCGGATACGGGGTTGAGAGCAGAAGGGTTGGTGCCAGACTGTGAAGTAGTACCGAAACCGGCGGCTACATCAGAGAAGTAGTCTGCATTGCCGAAGCCATGATTCTGACCGGAGAATGCGGTGTCAGGCTCGTTGAAGAATGCCTCAGCACCATCCATGCCTGGGGTGCCAGGAGCGGCATAGCGGGAGCGCATTGCGAAGATTAGTCCAGTAGGACCGTTCATCGGTTGAACGCCAGCAAGGTCATATGCGACCAAGTTAGGCATTGCGCGTCTGATTAAGGAGATCAGAACGGGATCGAAACCAGCAACAGGACCAGCGGCGGTAGCGTCTGCGCTAAAACCGGCAGCAGAGGTGCTGCTGTTGGTGTTAATTGATGGGGTCTCCATCAGGGACTGGCCCGAGGAGAATGCTGCTTCCTCTTTGAGGAATTTTTCTTGGTTTTCGAGTAGAACTGCGGTTACAGATCTTCTGTGACTGTCGGTGATACCACCGTCATGGTCAAGAAGGGGCTTCCACTTTTCTACCAGATGCTCAGATTGGAACATTGGATTTACCTAAAAGTTAAAAGTTTTAATTAATGTTAAATTCACTTAGTATTCATCTTGCTGAGAATATCCAAGTAAGAGGTCATACCACCAGCACTAGGTGCATCAGTGGCGTCTACACCCTCAGAAATTGTATCAGCGGATGATTGAGGTACTGCCTTAGTTTCAGAGAAATAAGATTCTCTCAGGATGGTCAGTTTCTCTTTGAACGATTCTTCACTTTCAAACTCTATACCTTCGGCAAGCGAGGCAAGCTTTTCTTTCTGGGTCTGTGCAAGACCTTCGGATACATCGCCAAGGATACTGGTTGCAACAGACTCACCGAGTCTCTTGTTTAAACCAATGTTCTTTTCGATTTGCTCGTTGAGTTTAGTCTCCATGTCATCTAACTTGTCCGTCATTGCAGACAAGACATCATATTTTTCCTCAGGGATTGATACATAATGTTCTTCAAATAGTGACTTCATACCTTCCATGAAGGATTCAGTCATTTCAGTTTTAAGGCCACGTTCAACAGCCAGTTCATTCTCTTGGAGCCACTCATCAGCGACATATTCCAAGTATGAATCAACACGCTCTTGAAGTTCAACCTTCATTTCTTCGACTTCTTCGCCAAGTGCAACAGAATACTGTGCTTCTAATTGCTCTTTGATGTCAGAAATCTTGGATTTGAGTGCGGCTTCAAAGATGGTCTTTGCCTTCTCTCTGAATTCCTCGGAAAGTTCTTCACCACCGAGGAGAGCATTAACGTCTTCTTCAACGTCAATCTCTTCTACCACTTCTTCCTCAGCAACAACTTTATCAGAGACTTCTTGGTCCTCTTCAATAGTTGCTTCGGTATCGAGTTCTTCTTCTTCTTTTTTCATTGTAGGAGTAGAGTCTGCTTTACCAGCACCTTTGTTTACAACATCGGATACTTGCTTTAAGCTGCCACCGGGAGTTTTCAGCTTCGCTGAATCATCATCGGGTTTGTAGTTCTCGGGAGTTGGACCTCCGAGATCTTCCACAGAACCTAATTGAGTTCCAGGATCCGCCATTGTTGGCATAGAATCACCCGCTTTTGCGCCTGAATTAACAGCGGTGCGGGATTGCTGTGTCTTTACTTCCATTTCTTGTAGTGATTTTCCACGTGACATTTGTAGCTACTCCGTAATAAACCTGTATTGGTATTATCTTTATTTATTTATATTTAAATGTTTTGCAAGAACTGATTAAATAAATTTAATTTATTTTCATCGAGTTTTTTCTGATCAACTAAGGTGTTAATCGTTGCATACGTTTTTTGAGCATACTTCTCACGAAGAATACTACCATCCCATACCCAATCCTTTCCTTCCATAATACCTTCAACAAAAGCATCAGGAGCAGAAGGATCAGCAACGATGTCAGCAGCAGTTGCCAACATAAAATCATCACCAACAACGTTGACACCTTCACGTGTCATTTTCAAAGAACCAATACCACGGGAAGAAACACCGAGTTTGACACCTTCTTCTACCAGAGAAGCAGCAATCTTACCCATTGGGGTGTTGAGGATTTTTGCTTTTCCAATAAAGTTGGAACCGTTTTCTCTAAGAGATACAATCTTATGAGAGACTCTATCGAGATTTACGGTAGGACCTTCGGGGTGACCTAATTCACCAAGGGCTCTACCTTTGGCAACATGATTTTCATTATATCTGCCAACTTCACGGCGAAGTGTCTCCATGGGATACATACGACCATTACGGTTTTTGATGTTTCCTTGAAGGAATACACCTTCAATATACATGGATTTCTTGCCACCTCTCGATTCAACAAGAAACTCAACTGATTCAATCTCTTCTGTGATGAGTTTCATTAGGATCCGCCTCCGGCTGCTTGAATTTGAATAAAGTTAACAGTAGAACCAGTACCATCAGAGAAGATGCTGGCTTTTACAGAATTTCTAACCATACCACCATTAAATGTTGCAGTGCTAGCACCACCAACAGTAGATGCACTACTATCATGAGTGATAACAGCACGGGTAGAGAAGTATCCAGGTTGAGAGGAAGCGTTAACTAATACACTCTGAACTGGTTTATGCGAGAAATTTAAAGAGGAAGGAGTAAGTCCAGTAACAGAAACAGTGTCACCAACATTAAAAGCACAACCAGTCCCTTCTGGGAAATGAAGAATGGTTGATGTTCCGGTAGTGATGCCAATAACTGGTTGAGATTTAGGAGTAAGACTCAGAATCTCCGTTTCCTGTTTAGAAACGCTGTAATCATTTGCAGTCGCTGTTGGATCTGTTCCAATAGCTACTGTGACATTTTTAGTGCCGTTATTAGTGATTCTCAAAGAATCAGTTTTAACTGCCATCGCACTAGACTGTGACGATGCACCACTTGCACTTGCTAATGTAGTTCCACTATCTGCGATTGGATTGTGAGCCATTACTCCTCTTCCTCTGTTTCCGTTTCAATGTTGTCTTCACCTTCTTCGTTATCGAAGAGACCTGCCGATGCATTAGGTTTAAGATTTTCAACTCGTTCTGCTGCTTTTGCATACAGAAGTTCTTTTAATTTATCTGAAACCTCAGACGGAGATTCACCAGTCACCATAAGATCCATTAATTCTTCCATTGTTTAGTAATATACTAAGACTATAAGTTATTTATATTTCTCCACCTTCGGGTGCTTCGGTCTTCTTACCTTGCTTCTCTAAATCTGGTTCTTTGGGTGTTGTACCCAGTGCCGGACTACTAGAAACAGCGCCTTCTTGTGGTTGTTGACCAGGTTCAAAACCATCAACGGCCATTGCTGCCTCTAATGGGTCAACAATAATACCGTCTTTGATTTCCTGATCGATCTTTGCATCCTCTTCGAGAATGTCAGCATCAGTTTGACGAATGATCTTACGTCGCACATAATCTTGTGAATAGTATTTGCCAACATAAGGTTCTGCCAAAGTTGCCAAATTAATTCTATTCTCCATGAGTTCTGCTTCTTTGAGTTCAGAGAAGTGGTTATCATAGAGGAAATCAAATTGAATGTGCTCACTCATCACTTCCCAATCTTCGGGAGTGACAACGTTTTTAAGCAACAGTTGAGTTTTCAACATGTCCAAGAACATTGCTGAGAATCTCTTTCTCAAACGACCAACAAACTTACTAAATTTGAGTTCGTCTCTTAAAATTTCAGAAGAACGACCAAGGTTAAATCCACCATCACCTTCGATACGAGAGATGGGAACGTTAAGTGCTTTATAAAGTTTCTTCTTAAAATATTCAATGTCAGTAATTTCTCCTAGGTTTTGTCCACCGGGAAGAGTTGTGATCTCAGTACCACGACCACCTTCACGACGAGGTAACCAGAAGTCCTCCATCATTGACATCATCTTTTTATCATCACGAATCTCACCAGTGTTAGCATTGTACACTAACTTGTTACGATAACGTGACATCACATCACGCAGATACTGTTCTGCCTTTACCTTGGGAAGATTACCAACATCAATATAGAAAATACGACGCTCAGGTGCTCTTGATAAACGATAGATCACAAGAGAATCCTCAATCATTCTAAGTTGATTGAGAGCTTTGATTGACTTGTGGAGATATGATAGGGTTGATCCTTTATTTCTATCAACTAATCCTGAGGTGCAATAGGTGATAGAATCTTTTGAAAATTTTACACCCTTTTGATCACTAGATGCTCCCATGTTAGACATGGGTTGATTTAGTTTTGGTGTATAAACAAAGTATTCTTCCAATTCTGGAAATGCCATATCAACAGAAGCAAGTTCCTGCTTCCTGACACCTAGTTCTTTATTCTGTTGTTTTGCATGACGAACAAATTTCATCTTTGCCGCGTCAATATAACGAAGTTCTTTGATTCCTTCGTTTGGTGCCTTTAAGTCAATGACTTTATGGTAATATAATCTACCATCAATATACCAGTTACGATAAATCTCGTGAGATTTTTTATCAAAATCTAAAAGATCTTTAATATTTTTAAATTCTTGTCTAATAGTTTTCTTAATTCCGTCCGAAGCATTGAGGTTTGATAGTTCAATTTCAACGGGACTATCATTAAGGTCGCTTACAACAGCTTCGTTTACAATATCTTCAATCGCACTATCCACTTCTGGGTGGAGAGCCATCTCTCTATAACGACGAATTAAATCAATCTCAGTTTTAAATGTTCCTTCGATATCAACGTAAGAACCAAAAAATCCAGACGTGACATAGTGGTCATTCCCATCCTCCTGTGCGGGAGGAACGGGACTGACCACTGATTTAGATTCCTTTTCGGAATCTTCAATAGAAAAACCAAACAGTTTTGCCATTATAATATTCGTTGACTAGTATATAGTTATTTAGTTAAGTGCGCCAGGACCACCAGCAACTTCGAAGTATTGAACTTGGAATTCAACAGTGAACTCTTCAATCGTGTTCTCAGTGTCGTATCCAAGAGCGATCTCAGATACAGCAGTTGGGAAGATATCGTAGAAACGATATGATCTCAGAACGTTTGCTTTGGTGGTTTGGATTCTTCCCTGACCTGCATCAGGAACAGCAGTCGTGGTTTCAATCTGACCAGACGAACCTCTACCTAACTGATAAACATAAGCATCAGTCATGTAAGAGTTTGGATTAGAAGCGCCGGTATTATTCGACAACTTACTAATACCGTTCATCCACATTTCCATTGCGTGGCGAATCTTGAAGTCCTCATCATTGATGATGGTGAGGGTCCAAGGATCGAACGTTCTATCGCCAGCAACTTTCAGAGTGCGACCTCTGAAAGGAACATCGATAGATGCAACGTTAGATGCAGGAAGGTTTGCTGCCTTACACATAAAGGAAAGGTCTTTCAACATCTCACCATCTTTGGTGACATATGAGGGAAACTCGGGAATAGTTACCTCAAACAGATTAGGGCGTGCGCCGCCCCCTTTGAGAATAGACTTAAAATTAGATAGAGTCTTAATTTGCGGTGATTCAGCCATTTGTTATGCTCCTAGAAATCTTCGTTAAGTGAGGGATTTAAGATCAGACTCTACCAGCGACTTCCTCGAAGCTAACACCAGTTCTGGTGGCAACAAATGTGAGGGAGACGTAGTTGATAGACTTGGCGGGTTTCAGGAAGATGTCCGCTCTGAACTCGTTGTTGTCAATGATGTCAGGAGTGTTATTCGTTTCGTCACAAATAACGAGGAAGTCATAGATTCCTCTCTTCGCCTGAACGTCACGTAAGTAAGGTTCGACAATGTTTACGAAGTTTGCTCTCGTAATTTCATCGTTGAGTTCAAATAGTTGAGCTTTCGCAGCTCCCTCTAAGGCTTGCTCCACAGTGAGGAACAGACGCCTAACGTTGATTCTATCGAACGCGGAGGCATAACCAAGGGCAGTCTTATCACCAAAGAGAAGAATACCAATACCAGGTTGGAATGAAATCGGGTTCACACGTGCCTGATAAAGTTCGTCTCTCTGATTTTGATTAGGATTGAATGCCAGTTTAACAGCATTGTTTAGTACACCACGCTGTTGACCAGCAGGTGAGAACCAAGGGAATGCTCTAATATTAGTACGGGTCATGAGACCAGCAACGTCACCATTCGTTGGGATATAACGGAAGACGTTATTAAAGCGGTCATAAGTGTACTTATAACCAGAATCAATGATGCCGTAGGAGGAAGACTTAACTCCGTTAGCAAACTTCAAGATGTTTGAAGTTTGAGTGTCATCATCAATAACACCAACAATACCAGATCTGTGAGGAGAAACAACTGCAACGCAGTCTTGTCTTCCTTCGGCAATCGAGATGAGTCGGTTTGCCTTAGCTTGGGACTCTTCAACGCCGTTGATTGATGGACCCATGATCAGGTAATCAACTTCCAACTCTTCCTTATTCTTGAAGAGGTTGTATGAAGTGATTAGATCACCTAACGTTGCTTTGTGACCACCAGTTGCGCTGTAATCAACACCGCCACTGAATGCGTAACCAACGTTACCCAAAGCAGCGTAAGTAATGCCCTGAGCGTTCTGACCCCAGAGACCTTCGCCAGTCGAAAGAGGCGTGAAGTGTGTAGCGAAACCAGTTGCTCTGGGAACAGTGCCCCAGAAAGAATCTTCGTCTTGTGATGGGTTGTAACCAGCGTATGCATATCCAGAGAAATCAGCAAGGAAGTCCTTGTACCAGATTTTCTGAGGAGCATTTACAGAGGAAACAGTATCAAGTGCTTTGGACAGTGAAGAGAATTTCTCAACAATGTTGCCTTGAATACCAGTTACAGCACCGTCATCATCAACGATACAGATGTTCATGCCATCGTTGTAACCTTGACGCTCAGAAACGTAGTTGTTGGTTACAGGACGTGGTGCAATCGATTTCCAGAATACAGTTCCATTTTCGATTGGAAGTTGTTGCTGATCATACCAGTCAACTGCTGTGACTGCATCAATACCAGTAGCATAGATGGTGGAGTTTGCAACAGCACCACTTGCTTGGTTGAAGAAGAGGTTATCATCCGATTGAACAGTGCTACCAACAGAAAGAGATGCTGCTGGATCGTTCTTAGCGTATGAAATCTTAGTTGCAGTAGATCCAACACCAACAGCGTTAATCCTATCTGTCCACTTAACGTCGAAGGAAGAATTGCTACCAGTGGAGTCTGTCTTAACGCCAGTAACAATACCTTTCAGATATCCGGTTGTGACTGTGGAAAGTGTACCAGTGGCGGCATTAGGAACTACCAAGTTCGTAAGACCAACGGTAACACCATAACCAACGGTGATACCCATACCAGCAAGACTGCTAGTAGTAACACCAACAGTTTGGTCTGCAAAGTCATCGATGAAACAAAGTTTCAGACCGTTTGCCCATTTACCGGGAGTTTTAGCAGCGTAGTTCCAACCAGTGTCTGTCTGATAGTTTTCGTTATAATCATCATAATTTTTAATTTTTAAACTTGTATCTGCATATACATCGTTACCGGCATTAGCGTTGTTAAGAGTTGCGCCATCAGTTCTTACAACTTTAAGAACACCGCCATAGGTAAGGAAGGAACTAGCACTCATCCAATATTCATATTGGGCATCAGTGCTGATCGGTTTACCATATACTTCGATTAACTCTTGCTCTGTCTCAACAGTATAGCACTCATCAATAGGACCCTTTTGGAAAGGTCCGCAAATGCCACCAATATTATCTAAAACGTTCTCGGCTCTACCAACAGTGAGGTCAACCTCTCTAATTAGTACACCAGGAGACAATAATGCTACTGCCATTGTTTACTCCGTTAGGTCCATATTTGTCTAAGAATATTTATTGTTTTGAATGTTTTGAGAGGGGGAACTGAGACGTGAATGCCTACCAATCAGGATATTTCCACTCTTTGAAGTAGTTGTGTTCCTTCCTGTGCTTCAATATTCTCTTCTTTGTGCATTCCTTACATTCATATGCATATGAAGATGGAACTGGTCCTTTATCCTTTCTAGTTCTGTAAAATCCCTCAACTAAATTTTTCGTTTCTCCGCAAATTTTACAAGTTCTATCATTGAGGAGAAAGTGTCCAAGACTAATTTGATCGTCTAAGTCCATTACAGATAGTTCCACATATAATCAGCACCACCTTGTGCATCACCATAGGTGCCATCAAGATGCCATCTATCACCATCACTATCAACAAAACTAGATTCATCATTTAATCCATCATCTAAGAATCCAAATGGTGCCATGTCTTGTTCAATTTGATTCTTCTGTTCCTCGTAGAGTCTTTTGCGAACATCTTGGTCAGTTAGTTCTTTAAAATAATCCTGTGCTACTAACCAAGCGTAGATAACCAAGCACATAGCAAGGTCATCATTACATCCATCTTCTGCTTCAAAAGAATTACTCTTTGAAATAAAGGTAGTTAGTTCACTAATAACGTTGTAATCTTTAAAAAGAATTTTATCTGCTTCAATCATGGTCTTCAAATTAAGAGACCCAACCTTCTTAACAGTCTTAGACATCTTGACTCCTAACTGAGTCTTGCTTCCAGAAAATCCTTGACCAACAACTTGACCTGCTCTACCTCTCATAGAGCACATCAGTAAATTTTGATATTCTAGATCATATTGCAAAATGCTTGCTACCTGATCTCCAATGTCGTTTACCTCAGTAAGAATGAATGCTTCATTATATGCCTTAGCTGTTGAGTAAATGATATTAGGAAACAGCATTGGTTTGACATGATTGTCTCTATACTTTGCCACAATTTTATGTGGGAAAGATGTAATATCTACAATGATAAAGGCAGAGTAATCTTCTCCAACACCTCTTGCCACGTCAACCGTACAAACATAGTCATGATCCTTTTCCGGATCAGCATATACATCCAAACTGTTGTTTGAAGTCTTGGGAGCCTCATATACTAAACTCCTTAACTTTGCCGGGTCAATTAATGTATCAACAGATCCTAGGAACTCACACTCAAACTCAACCTTGAACTGTTGTTCTGATGTGTTCTTAACTGTTTGCTCTCGCCACTTGTCATCTCTACCGGGTACTTCTGACCAGTGAACCTGAGTAGGAACATATTCATTCTGCTCTCTTTCCGCATCATGCCACATGCGGTAGAAGTGGTTCATACCCTTAGGGGTAGATACGATAATAATCTTGGTAGACTTACCAGATGAAATCGTAGGATAAACTGAACTAAAAAAGTCGTCAGCAATATGGTTTGGAACAAACGCAAATTCGTCCAAGAAGATAATATTAAATGACATACCACGAACGGCAGCAGCAGATGTAGATGCCGCAAGAATCTTACTACCGTTCTCTAATTCAAGACTACCTTTGTTCCATGCAAGAATACCTTGCTGCATCCACTTTGGAAGATTTTCATATGCTGTCTGCAATCTTCCAAGTAGGTCTCTCGCAGTAGATGCTTTGTTTGCTAGAATACCGATGTTTACATTATTATTAAACACTGCATAATGCAACAAATAAGAAACAGACGTGGTAGATTTACCAGTCTGTCGTGGCATCATGCAGATGTTGAATCGATTCTCATGAAATCGATTGATTAATTTCTCTTGAAATGGCCACATCTCAAAGGGGACAAGACCCTCATCAACGTTGACAATTTTTACATATGTCTTTGCAAAGTAAACAGGATCACTTTGACACTTGATCATCTCCTGTACTTGATTCTCAGTATACTCAATCTGAGTATTTGCTTTTTTTAGATTGGGATTACCAAGATAGATTCCATTATCCATATCAAGTCCACTTAGGGGGATTATGTGGGCACTTTGCAAACGGAAGTCTTGTCTTAACTTCCATAAAACAATTGCAAATAGAGCACCTCTTATATTTACCCTTTAAGTATTCACAGGATTCACAGATTTTCAATCTCTCCTGAGGAGTCATCTTTTCCATACTTTCTCAAACTAACTAAACGTTTTTCCCAAGTGTCTCCGATTTCTGATCCAACCATCGGATTGACGCATGTTTTATCGCCAAGATTATTACACACTAATCCAGCTAAATCAACTTCGCTGCCAATTTTACCAGTGTGCCAATAGTGTTGACCATCTACCCATGTTGCCCCACATTTGGGGCAGGATTTCGTGTCCATAAAAACTATAAAATTTTAGTATAATTTCTATTTATTTATTTATTTGTATCAGAATGATACAATATCAGCATTTCCACTTTCTTAATGCAAGTGCTTTGCGGGTTGGACGACCCTTCTCATCCTTCATTGGTCCCTTCATTCCACCCATGCGAGCACAGAAAGATCTTTTTCTAGGACCACCCTCAGGTTGAGGTGCTTTTAGATCAGAACCAGGGTTCTCTCTTTCATAAGACTTACGACCCTTTTCATTGAGACCGCCTTCTTTGTTCTTACCCGCTTTACGTTGCCAAGCAGCACTCTTTGCTTCTGTCTGAACGTTCATGTCAGTCTTTTTCTTTGACTTCAATGCTTTTTGTTGAAGTTGAAGTTTCTGGCGATTAAGAACAAGTTGTCTACGCTGAATCATTTGATCTCTACGATCTAGCGAATCATTCTTTCCATCGTTCTGCTCCTCAGCAACTCTGATCAATGGTTGAGTTGGATCAGGACTGGATGGAGAATACTGAGTAACGCGAGCATCTGGATATACCTTTTGAACAGCGTCTGTAATCTCTGCCTTACTAGGAACTCGCAGTGATGGGAAGAACAATTGAGTCATATAAAACTTACCTCGGAAGGTGAGGAAGATTCTCATGACTTGACCATTCTGACGAGGAATGGTAGCTGCTTCTTGTACTTCAAATTCTTCTTTCTTTGTCTTCTTGACACAGTTTGGATATCTTTTTCCAAACATGGTCTTCATACCTTTCTTCTCATATCCTTTCCAACATGCTTCACCAAGTTTGTTTGTCTCAACAAAACCATTTGCTTCAAGAGCAGCAATTTGAGAGGGCGAGAATCCTTCTTTCTTAGTGCTGTTACCCCAATTAGCAGCACCTTTCTTACGGCACTTTACAAGGGCACCAGATGCGTATGCAGAAGGCCATACAGAGTAACGAGACTTGACCTTATGATAGCAGGCATCTTTTGTCCCACTACCCTTACCTTTCTTATCTTCTTCTGAAAATACTTCTTCTTTCATTTTCTTTTTATCAGTAGAAACGTAAGTTGGTTTTGCAGCACCAGATTTTGATTGTTGTCCTGGATCTGCTTTCTTCTTGCGACGAGATGCAGAGAGTCTTTCAGACTTGCTCATGCTTGCTCGTTTTGATGATGAGACACATTTGGGTGTCCCTTCACCTGGTTTGTCACTGGCGCAAGTCCCACCTGTGACAACGTTGACCCAACCACCTTTACCATCCTTTGACTTGGATCCTTTAAACCACTTGTTGAGGGAACCTTCGCTAACCCCACCATCAGAGCCCCCATTCCCATTTCCATTCCCATTCTTAGTCTCATCATCTACACTATGTCCATTTTCTTTGCGTAACATTCCAGCTGCTCCTACAACTTTAAATCCCTTAGGGATGGATTTACACTTTTTATCAGTGTAACAATAGTATTGACCTGCTGGACACTTGCCGTTTTTCATCAATTATGAGTGTGGCCTCTTCTTATTTATAGTCCAATTATGTTATATACGTTTAAACTACCAGCACCAATGGGACCATCAGGAGTTGCAAATGAAGTTGCGCTTACAATTCCTACTACGGTAAGTTTAGTAGTCGGATCATCAGTGCCTATTCCAACTTTTCCCTCAGTAGAAGCGAGTCCGCCTGCTGAAACAAGATTTGCAGATTGTCTTGTCTTGTCAGCCATAATACATACTTGCTTTTAACTATTTAGAAATTAATATCCATTTCAAAAAGTTTATCAGATCCTGCTCCTAAGAAATGGAGTTTGTATCCATCGGGTGTATTAACAACACGAACCTCAGTAGGATCTGCTTCAAATGATGATGTATCTATTGCTGCTACAAATGTCAATGTGCTAGTAACATCATAGGCAACTGAGAGTGTGTAGTGTCCAATTGTATCAGTAGAATTTCCACAAGTAAATATA
>Ga0181407_1000028_pt1 | contig 40499 bp, 37 predicted proteins | sample 30SPOviralmetaG_FD_130136 | JGI IMG/M metagenome (GOLD analysis project Ga0181407, IMG submission 130136) | Marine viral communities from the oligotrophic San Pedro Time Series (SPOT) site, San Pedro Channel, CA, USA - 30 SPOT_SRF_2012-01-26 | ecosystem: Environmental > Aquatic > Marine > Strait...
TAAAGTATTAACGCTGATTGTAGCAATAGGTGGGGTAGTAGCTGCACTTGTAATGTGATGCTAAGACTCTGTCTAGCACTATTTTTATTAATACCTACACCTGTATTCGCAGAAGAAATACTTGGAGAAGTTACAGTTAATGAAGCGTTTGAAGATGATACATACGAAACAGGTTTAACTATTAGTGGTGGTAATCAAGCTGCAACTATTTACTGTAATGAACAAGGAAGATATGGAACTACAGGTTGTTCACTAGCTTTAGAAAGTGGTACTTATCTATTTGAATTTGCAGAAGATGTATATGAAATAGGATTTCTAGTTGGTGCAGTAAATAATACTTATGATGTTAAGTACTACTACTCTGATGACACAGATGAAACTATAAACAAAGCAGGTCAATCTTGGGGAGAAGATGGCAATACTATGTATGATGATTTTTACAAATCATTTACTGATTACAACAATGATGAAGCTAACACAGATAAATTTATTACAAAGTTTGAAGTTATATTAACTGATATATCTGTATTAGATACATTGTACTGGCAATATGTAGATGAAAGTACTATTCCTACTACAACAACTACAACAACTACAACAACTACAACAACTACAGTTCCACCACCTCCACCACCTCCACCACCTCCACCACCTCCACCACCTCCACCACCTCCACCACCTGAAGAAATTATTGTAGATATAGTAGTAGAAGGTGTTGATAAAACTTACACACAAGCTGACGTCAATGATGGCACCATAGAGCGTGACCAAGAGCGTATAGATAATGAAGATATGTTTGGTTGCTTTATGACTAATGCACAGATAGAGCGTGGTGATTGTATTATAATAATAGAAGAAGAAGAAGAGGTAATCCTTGAAGAAGAAGTTGAAGAAGATGTGGATGTCCTCATTCCTGAGGATGATGTTGTTGTACTCGACCCACCTGAAGAGGAAGTTATTGAAGATGAAGTGGTGGAGTTTGAAGAACAACCTATTGAGTTCGAGATTATTGAATTTGATATGGAAGATATTGCACCAGAAATCGTGGTGGAAATACCAATACAAGATGAAATAGAAGAGGAGATTATAGATGAAGAGATTGAAGAAGATGTCCAGGAAGTTTTGGATGAGCCGATACAGGAAGTTGTTAGTGAAGATACGCCAACCACAACACTACCAAGAGTGGAAGATGAAGAACCCTTAGAACTAACTGAAGAAGAAGTTGCAGTTGAGTTATCTGAAGTAGAAGAAATTATAGAAGACATCGTAGTAGAAGAAGTTACTGTTGAAGAAGTTGTTGAGGTACTAGAACAAGTAAATGATGTCGGTGTACAGAACTTAGACCAAGCTACTGAAGAAGTACAAGAGATAGTACAAGCTGTTGTAGAGGAAGCTATTGCAGATGTTGAAGAACTTACTGAAGAACAAATAGAAGTTGTAGCTGAAGTCTTACAAGTAGAAGCAGAAGATGTAGCTATCATTGCTGAGTCTGTTAAAGATGATGAGGTTATAGCTGAAGCAGTAGAAGAGTACGTTGCACGTGCTGTAGAAAATACAGACGTAGAGAACTATACATTAGCTGACGTTGTAACAGAGGTACAGTTTGAAACCTTCATAGAAAACCCAATACAAACTTTTATAGACATTGATATACAGGATATAAACTTTAGTGAGATAGGTAATGACATGACTAATGACCAAAAGGAAAAAGCTCAAGAAGTTGTAGTCCCTGTAATTCTGACTAGAATAGCTACTATGGCTGCTTTTATATATAGGAGAGGTAATGTTTAAAAAACTAGGCAACTGGATAATAGATGCAATTAAGGAAACACTTAACCTTAGTTGGACTCTTGTCGGTTTAGTTATTGCAACATTAACATTGACTGGTTCTGCACAACAAGTGACAGGACTTGCTACCCTAATTACATTAGCTGTATGGTTATTAACAATAGGATTTAGGAAAGGAGATTAGCATGAGTGGATGTTGTGGCGGTGGATGTTGTGGCACAAAGTAAATGTCGTACATATCTTAATGAAAGAGGAACGTATATAACAATATGTAATTGTAAGTATGGAGGTATAGGTGAAACTACAAGTTGTTAGACATCAGTTCGGTACTGATGCAACTAATGGGATGCTGTTTATTAATGGTATCTTTGAGTGTTATACACTAGAGGACCAGTATCAAGCAGTTAAAGTCATGCATGAGACCTGTATTCCTGAAGGTATATATAAGATAAAGTTTAGAAAGACTGGTGGATTTCATTCTAAGTACACAGAGAGATATAAGAACGCACACCATGGTATGTTACACATACAAGATGTGCCTAACTTTACTTACATACTGATACACACTGGAAACTCAGATGAGCATACTTCGGGTTGTCTTATTGTCGGGGAAACTCAGCAAGACTTAGACATATCTAAAGATGGATTCATAGGTTCAAGTGCTGTGGCATACAAAAAAATGTATGCAAAAGTATCAAGTGAATTACTTCAAGGTAAAGAAGTTACTATAGAATACACAACTATAAACAATTTACTTAACACGGAAAATAAAAACGGTAATGTCTACGATAAGTTGCAAGAAATTAATGGGAATGTTATTAAAACTAATGCTATGCTTAGAGGTAGATTAATAAATTAAGGAGATATATATGAATGAAGAACTTAAAGATATGCTTGAAAGAACTATATGGACTTTCGTTGAAGCATTTCTTGGGGCTTTAGTAGTCGCACCTTTGATATCTGTTGATGCAAATACTTTAGAGTTAGCTGCATTAGCTGGTGGTGGTGCTGCACTTGCAGTTGTCAAGACATACGCTAAAAAACAAATTAGCAAATAATTTAAATAGCATAGCCGAGGATGTTATCCTTTCTGCCTCGGCTCGTGCTTACTATAAATTAGAAGGGTACTTCTCCAGGTTTAATATCATCCAAAGATTTTGCACTAGGTAATACAACACCATTGATTGCTGAAGCATAATCATTCCATGCATCAGGTGTAACTTTGTTATCAACCCACCATGATTTAGAAAATACTTTTCCATCCACAGTGTCACCAGTCGTGCATTTACTAGCCATGATGCATCTAAAGTCAGGAGACCTTTCTGATTTCTTTTCACTTGCTGGTATGTATTGAACACCACCACCACATGTACACCATAGCCCTACGTTATCTATAGCAACAGTACCATTAGAATGTTCCGTTGTCTTTATAGAAAACCCTGCATCTGTTAATACTTTAATTGGACCACCAGCTTTATCTTTCACAGGTGCTTGCTTCTTGACCTGTGGTGTAGGTTTACTTTCTTTGACTGGGGTTTGTGCCTGCGTTACCTTAGACATTTCTTGTCTTGATGGTCTAGCTTTATCACTACCTTGGTACTTCCAGTTAGCTAAAGCTCTACCTATTGCGCTCGTCTCCCCATTCTCTAGCCATGCTTCTTTATTAGCAAAGCCACCCTGTCCTTTAAATTCTTGTGCATAGCCAGAACTTACTGAGCGTTCATCCTCTATATCTTTGTACACACGTGCTCCTACGACACACCAAGTACCATCATCAGCCATGTTCTGTATGTATGTATCTATTCTTCCGTTAGGATATTCAGACCAAAACTTTTTTAGTCTATCCTCTACTGTTTCGTAACTGTTTAAATCAAAGCCCATAAGCTCCTCCTTCTTAATTGTTATTTTATTTTAGATGTCTCTACTTTTAAAGTAAATTGTTTTAGTTTATACCTCCTGCACATAGGGTTAGTGCATTGCAAAAACCCCATGTAACAGTATAAAGCATTACCACAACTCACACATATGTGCGACATACTACTCCTCTAGGTTTATTAAATACTCAGCAGTCACACCTTTGTCAGGCTTAACAAACAAACAATGCTGTGATGGTCTACCCATACTGGCTAATTGTTCTAATGCATATCCATTGTGTGATTCTGTACTACCATTAATCCATACACGTATATCGTTGATATACAAATTAGTAGGTGTATGATAGTGACCACAGACTGCGTGAGTGAAATCTTCCATTAATCCGTTAGAAGCTAGAGCTTTCCATCCTAGAATTTTTTTGTTATATCCATAGAATGGTAGTCCCATACTACCTCTAATGTTATCTCCATGAAAGCAAAGGAACTTAGATTTACTACCGAGGTCAGCAACTAAGTACCAGTTGTTATCTGGTACTATAAACTTAATACGTTTCTCATTAGTAAACATAGTTTCCAATATCTTACCTAACATTCTATCAGCATTACTCTCAGGATTGTAGTCTTTTCTTGCCCTACCTCCTAGAGAGCCATGGTTTCCTATAACCCAGTAAACATCTACCTCTTCAAACTCAGCTAATAGTTTACTAAAGAAACCGTATAGTATTCTAGGACCATCAACAGTGACCTGCCTATACAGGGAACTATCAATAAGATGTGCTTGTCCAGGAAATATAAGTTCTCCCTCTACAATATCACCGAGTGCTAACACTGCACACTTTCTTACCTTATGGTTTGCACCCTGAATGCGTGCAATTTTAATTATCTTATCAGCATAACGTAGCACTCTCTCCTCTGCTATCTCTGTACTATAGGTAGGAGTTGTCTTAGCTAACTGAATGTCACTTAATAAAGGAACACAAATCTCTTCATCTTTGTATTTCTTTTTACTTTTAGGTGGAGCTTTTAAAGTAGGCAAATCAAGTGTTGATATACCATCTTTAGCTGCACTATATACTGCTTCAATCAGGTCAGCTTTCTTATCCTTAGCTCTTTCTAATTGTTTAAGTAATCTAACATTAGTATCCTTTAGCTCTTTGATAGTGTTGCTTTCTGCTTCAGCTAATAGTTTTGCTAACTCTTTATTCATTCTCGTCCAACTTATACATCCATGCACTTACTCGTGAACGGCTAACTTTAACACCTAACTCTTCATTAAGTATTCTTGTTACGCTTGATGCGTTGGGTTTCTTTCCTTCTTTTATCATCTGCTCTATACCATCAATGAAGGGTTTAGCTTCTTTAGATATATTCTCATACCAAGGAGTTACTCCCCCTTGTTTTCCCTGTAGTGCTTTTGTAAGCAAGTTTTCTATGTTACTCATACAAACAGTATATCATATGGTTATGCGTATGCATATGCATATGGAAAAAAAATAAAAAGAAACTATGCATATGCATATAATATACAAAAAAAGAGAGGCGTGGAAGGACACCTCTCTCTTTCTAGTCGGCAACAGTTAGCTTCTAGCTAATTGTTTTGCTAATCCTTTAACAAGTTCTTTAGCCTTGATAGGGATTATATTGTTCTTTATCATGTACTGTGCTATCTCATGTCGGCTTTCTAATGGTAAGTTTCTAGGACTACCATCACTTCCTACACCTACAACTTGTTGGTCACTAATCCAGATACGTGGCTCAGGTTGTTCAGCTAGCCATTTAAGTGCATCTAAATCAACTGAGTTGTACCCATGTTCATAGAGATTGTCAATAGCTTTAGTATTTAACTTGCCATCTTTAGCAATTACTTCTATCATGCCATCACAGTCATCTATCTTATAACCATAACCTGTGTAACCTGCTATGTTAGCAGCAGGAAGTAAGTCAATTACTTCTCTTACATCTTGTTCATTCCAACTCATAGAGCCACTAAAGTCAATCATTAAGCTACCACCTAGGGTAGTAGACTTAACATTGAATACTTTTCTATCAGTAGTTAAGCGATACATTTTCTTAGGCACTACACCTGTATCACTACTACGCCTAGTAATTTCTCTAATTGCTTTTTGTATCCTATGATTAGGAACAAATCGTTTTACATCAGCTACACCATGAACACCACCTTCGTCCATAGCGTAATCAATAAGGTTTCTGTCATGGTATTGTTGTGCTGACTCTTTAATATTATCAGCTAACTCTTTGCCAATATTATCAGGCAATGTTAATACAGTATCATTAATATCAGTCAAGCTTTGTTTCATAAGTAATTCTAAATACTCATCACTTGCTAGCTGAATAGAATTTTCTGTATCTAATGTACCATCTTTATCAGCAAATCCATACCTAGCTATTCGTTTCTTATCCCAATATTCTAAGTCGTTAAGAGTTAACATTCTCACTACCTTATTAACTCTCCTACGTATTTGTGATTTGTTAAGAGGTCTTCCTTTGTACCTCTTTAACTCCTCATTCCACCTGTAATCTCCTGTTAGTTGTAGGCTTCTTACGTATGACTTAGCGTTAGCACATATACCAAATAGTTGACTAACAGTATCTGTTAACTGTTTGGCATCTCTAAGTAAATACTCTTCAGGTATATTAGAGTTAGGTGGATAGTGCAATCGTAATGCACTAACACAATAACTAGCTACTTCCTGTCTCTTAACGTGCATATAGAAAGGTGCATGAGGAACAAGAAAACTCATTACCTCTTTTAGACTTGCACCTTCTAGTAACATATCAACAGCAGTAGTACTCATCTTATCGTTATGAGTTACTGAACAGTAAGGTAACGCAACACTACAATAGTCAAGGAATTTAAGCTCGTTATCAGTAAGGTTGTCTTCCTCTTCTTGTCTTAGCTTTAGTATTTCCTCTAACTTGTGATAGTTTCCACTATAACCTAGACCACTAGCCATGGCATTTAGTATTCTACTCTGGTCGCTTACCACATATCTATGAGCTACCATGTACTGTGCCGTATGCAAAGCAACTTTGTCATTGCTACGGAACTTCATGTTAGCAAACAGATTATATTTCTTCATTGCAGTAGCGATTGATACAGTAGCACTCTCCTTCTTGTTAAGATAAGGGTAACTAGCTATTACTAAATCACTCTTGTTAGGAGTAGGAGTTAAGTTATGCTTTCTTACTACCTTATGTTTCCTAACTCTGTCACCTATAAGGGACATGTTAGTAAGAGTAGTAGGTAAGTTTAATTTACTTAACTCATTACCAAACAGCTTACTCATTGTCATGGTCTTGTAAGGCTAATGCTTCTAGTATCATTGAACTTTCGTTAGGAAACACAGCACGAACACTGTCCTCTTTAGATAAGCCACTATTCATAAGGTTAGCAAACGCTGACCATCTACGAATAGAGAACGCATCATGTTCAAAGTCGTTGTATACAGCACGTATATTCTTAGGCAGTACATTAAGTGCATCAGGGTGGACTGTATCAATCTTCATTGTTACAGGGAACCTGTCACGTAAGGCATCACCTAGGTCACTAGGTACACCATTCATGGTGGCTATTGCTTGAAAGCCATCAGCTGGTCTAACTGTTTCCTTATCCTTGTTAGGAAGTGTGAACTTAGCAAACTGTGGGTCATCTAGTAAGGCATGTAAGAAAGTCATTACGTCAGCACCTGCATGGTCTATCTCGTTAATAACTAATCTTGCACCTTCACGCCAAGCTCTAATACCTAAGCCATCAATCCACTCAAAACTACCAGTATCTGTAGGAACATAGTGTCCCATCAATTCTGCTGCCGTACTATCGTGAGTCAATGTAGTAGTGTATACTTGTTGTTCTTTCTTAACACTAAGATTACTTGCTTGATATGACTTACCTGTACCAGGTATACCAAAGAGCAATAGTCTTGGTGTATGTGGTATGACCTTTTCTAGTAAAGACCATACTGTATTCTCTTGTGTCATTCTTCCTCGCTTTCTTTAGACAACAATTCCTCCACTTCCTTAATGAAGTTCTCTGTCATCTCTTCCTGTTTTATATTCTCCCATACTGACATGACATCATCAGTAATATTTTGTACCTCAGGTACATCAGGCAGTAACTCGTAAGCTTCTGCTGGTATGTCTACGATAACAGTTGCACTCTCGTTAACTGTATCATCATCTCCTATGAGTACACATTCCCACACAGTTCTGTAATGCATAGGTGCAACTACTCCTTCTATATGGTAATGAGGCATAGCCATCTTTAGAAAGATTGGGAACCTTCCGTCAATAGCTTTCATCTCATCTGTACCTTTAGTATTAAATAGCCACTCCATGAGTGACCTGTTGTAACCATTAGAAATCGCTAATGAATTAAGATAATTCAATATTGTTTTCGTAATAGCTACGTAGCTTTTAAGTGCTTCCACTATTCCTCCTCGTTTTTCTTGTTGTCTTTCTTGTTAGGCATAACTTCTTTTAAGAAGTTTTGTATATCCTCATCTGTAAGAGACATGTCCATATTACTTGGGTGTCTCATATCAGTAGGGTCTGCATCTTTGTAGCCTTCTATGATAGAGGCTATAGATTGTGGATAACCAAGGGCTATCATCTGTGGTTCCTCATGTTCTACAACTTGTTTGTACATCATAGAAAAGGTTTTACCATCACTCATCATCATGCTCATTACAACCTGCATAATAAACAAACACACTTCGTACGTGTTTCCACTATCAATACCTTCGTCCTCCATAAGATGACTGACATGTTCTAGTATTTGATTATCAGCTGGGGTACGTTTGTCACGTACATCCTTGATAACCTGAGACATGAAAGCAGTAACACCAAAGGCAAAGTCTTTCATACGTCTCTGCCATATGTAATCCTCTATGAATTTCATGGCACCGATAGTATCTTGTGCTCCTACATGAAAACGTCTGTTGTCTTTATTACCTACAGCTTTACCATCTTCATCTTTGTCAGGGTCATAGAATATACCTACACCGAATAGGTCTAACTCTGTCATAGCTAGTCTATTACCTATACTTTCTAGTCCCCACTCCTCTGCCTTCTTCATCTTTGCGTCCATCATACGAGCAAATTGTTCGTACTCTTCTGGGTTGTCCTTCATAAAATCGCCAAAGTCTCCCATTACTTACTATCCTCCTGTTCTTTATTAAGGGTCATTCCTTCTGAACAACCACAGCTACAATACTCATACGTGTCGTATTCAGTCTTGTAGTTTTGTTCTACGTTAGTCATGCAATCACTACACATGGCTCTACTACCACACCATATTGCTATGGGTAATAGAATATCTAGTGAGTTGTTACACATATCACATATCCAAAGGTCATCAGGTACTGTTGTACTATTGTCAATCACTACCCAACCATTAGCTTCACTCTCCTCTATCCAAGAAGGGTCGTTCTGTATCTTTAGGATTTGTCTGTGCTTTATTGCATCGCCTACCCATGTCCAATGATTAGGCTCTACGTACTCTTCTTCTTTAATAGCTTCCACTATTCCTCCTTCTCAATGAATGGTGATACAGCATAGATACTAGGTCTATGAGCAGTAAGTTTGTATTCATCTTTGCCGTCTACTAGGCATACAATCTTATCAACCTCTGCTACTGCTTCATCTACTGATACGTCACTATCAAATAAGAAATCAACAGTCAGTATGTTCTCATCTCTCTTCATGTTCTCATCTACATACACGTAGATGTCATCTTTACTAGACACTATCTAACCTCCTTTTACTATTTTGTTTCTTGATAGTCTGATAACCACAAGTAAAGCACTGCACTATCACATGCACACTGCTCTTAACGTTGCTATGTATTGCTAACTCTACGTAGTTATCTTGTCTACAATTATCGCACTCCATATTATTCCTTCCATAAATAGGTAAACCCTAGCCTTCGGTCATTACAAACAGGGACGTCATAATTCCTACAGACTAGGGCTTCACCATACGTACAAGTATCGTATTGTTTGATACTTACTATCTCCCCAGATAGCTTGTAACACACTATTAGTTATTTCCACAATGATAGGATTCCAACCTATAAGGCGACCCAGTGTTTTTCTTAGTATCGTTAACTAAGCACTCTCGCTAACTCGCAATTTCTATGGCTTTACGTTCTTATAATGTGTTACAAGCTACCCCCTACCTGCAACGAAAGGGTAACGAACAGGTAGGGATAAGTTGTTGGTAGCTAATTAATATTTACAGTCATAACATACTGCAATTCTTTTCTTGTGTTTTCTTTTCTTAACAGTAACGAGCATAGTATATAGCTTGTCTTGTAAGCCTATACTCATACCACAAAAACCACAGGTATCATAAGTGATTTCTCTCTTAGGTATAGATATAGTAGCGTTCTCCTCCATATCCTCCTGCCGTTGCATGCTCTCATTAGCACGAATTTCTGCTAATAATACCAGACCTTCTTTGATACCTGTAGTATCTTTGACTGGTATGGTAGGGTTTTCTAACTCCCTACAATCCCTGCATATATAGCCACGAACTAAGTTCTTGCTACAGTACTTGCATACTGAAGTCGTAGGCATAGCATTAGGTACAGGGTATTTATATTCTTTGATACCATTAAGGTCAGGTATCTCTGTATGTATTACAGCTTTCTCTACTGCATCATAAGTTCTCTTGAACTTAGGTACAGAAGGTTTTTTATTATGTTTCATTACGCACCTTTCATATTCTATATAGTCGTGTCAAAACAAAATCTTGAATTGACTTGAACAAAATCTAACATTTTGCCCTAGGCGACATAGGGTCTTATAGACCAGGAGAATTTGACAACCCCTATGCATTGACTCCCTTGACCTGCGTATGATATATATTTAAATATATATCTGGAAAAAAAAATAATATTTATTTTACTACGTGCACGTAGATTGTAATATTACTACCACTATATGTAGTAGTAGTATAGAGAGAGAGAGATAGTATAGAGTAGATTAATGTATGTATAAATGCATATGTATATGCATATTAATAATTATATATGATGATGATGTGTTGATATAGGAACTGATTATGGTGTGTAAGACTACACGACTTGGATACTAAGATAAAAAAAAAGTTAAACTCCCCTAATGAAAGGGGAGAATAACTAGGGCAATTATGAAATGTAGTCCTGAGGTTTACCTTTAAACCCAGCATTCATATAAGCTTTAGCTTCCTGTAGAGTAGGAACTTCTTTAGGGAAACGTTCTGCTATCGCATTAGTTCCTATTTCCTTAATAAAAGTTTCACTCATAGTGCCACTTTTAGTTGGCTTGAACGCCTTACGATTTAGAATTTTGGGATACTGTTTACACAATTCCTGAAGCTGAACGACTGCTTCATATTGTTTTAATATCCCTAAATTCTTAAATTCTCCATTAGATTTGACACTAGCTATCATGTACCTAGTTTTACCTAATCCTTCTGGGGAGAATTTGAACGAAGGAGTACCACGTAATTTGACTAATACCATATTATTGGGTAGCCATTTCTTAGATGATTTATATATGTTTTGGATAATATCCTCATCTTTAAGATAATATCTCTGTTTTAGTGCTTGTACCAATTTACACCTACTTTCTATTATTATTTATATAACTATTTATTATATATAGTACTCTTACGCAATTAACATGTTAAGTCAAGTCAAACCGCCTATTAGTAATACTTATTGAGTGTGTGTGAGTGTATATTATTTTATAGTATTACTTTAGGAATTTGACTTTACTAATCTGTTATGAAGCGTCTGGAGTACTATATATATAATCACACAATACTAATAAAGAATAACAATAAAGAAACACACAAAACATACTAATAGCGGTGGTGGTTGGGTTGTGGCTGTTAGAGTATTGATTTTGTGTGTTTATTTCTATGTTATTGTTTCGTTAGTATGTAGAGGAATAAGTAATGGAATTATCTATGGTGTTTAACAGAAGGTATGGTTATAGAGGAAAGATAGGACATATTAGCAAAGAACCTACTATATGTAGTGTAGATGAGAGAGAAGTAGTATATAGTACATAGTTAACACTTGCACCGTACGTAGCGTTATGCATGTGTGTTGAGAGGGGGGATTTAACCTGACACCCCCTATATATCATTACGTAAGTAGAGAAAAAATTGCTGGTAATTGTTTGGAAAAAGAACTGTGGTATAGATTGATTACAGGCATTGTAGAACAATCAAGAAGGTATAGATTGGTAACCTACACCACCGTTCCTATTGTCCTATATTAACACACTACTGCTAGTAAAGGTAAGAAAAAAGAATGTTTTTTTATAGTACGCTTGAGGTGCGTTGTAGACGCAACGAACCCTGTGTCACTCCCTCCCAACGCAGTAAATAAGTTTAGTGAATTTTTGTTTGACTTGACTATTTATAAATATGTGAAGTAATAGCCTTTAACGCTAGTTAACACCGTGTAGCTAATCGGCTTGAGTTTTGCCTATAATCTTACAACTTATGTCTGAAAGCTACTAAATTGTAATGCCTATGTTTATAACCTTAGCTATAGTAAAATTATAATCAAGTTAAAGAAGGAAAAAATATGTTTGATTTTAAAGAACAGTTACAGGTAGGCAAAAAAGGTGAACATTTAGTTAAGTTATTTTATGACACACAACAAGATGATGGTAAAAGAAAATTCATTGTAAAGGACGCTAGACCTGACGAACAGCTTAAAGGTGCAGACCTTATGGTAATTAGCAACGAACTAGGTGTACGCTATGTTGAAGTTAAAACAGATACACAATCTAAAGACACAGGTAACGTAGCTCTAGAGATACAGATAGTACAGGACAACGGCAGCAAACAGATAGGGTGTCAATTTAAAACATTTGCAGACTTTATGTTCTACTGGATTTATCCGACCAACGAACTTCTTTACTGGCAACCTGAAGCGATGATACCCTACATTGTAGACTGGATAATGGAAGGTAAATACAAAATTATAGAAGCTGAGAATAAAAATTTTTTTTCACGCAATCTTATCGTACCTATTAAGGACCTGGTCGCGACTGGGCTCGTAAAGACGTTAGACGTTTCTTATCACTTGTTGGAGGAAGTAGAGGCTAATCAACTATAATAAAATAATGAAAAACAAATTGTTGTGTACGTCTTGTAATAAAGATTATGAGATAACACCAAATTATAAGAAATGTGTTAATCTAGGATGTATAAAATATAATATAAAAATTAGGAGATAATATGCCAATAGGAAAAAAGGTAAGAAAAAAAGATACGGTACTGGCAGAAAACCCAAAAAATAATGGCTGCTAAAAAAGGTCTTTATTACAATATGAATAAAAGAAAAAAAGCAGGTACAAGTAGGTCTAAAAAAAATTCTACTATTTCACCTAAAGCTTACGCTAATATGAAAAAAGGTTTTCCAAAAAAGAAAAAGAAGAAATAATGGGAAAAAAAACAAAGATAAAACAAAATATTTTTGATAGTCCACAATCTTTAAAAAAGTGGAGTTTAGAATTGTCAGATGCTTGTGGTAGTGTCATTGTACAAAAGAGACCTAATGTATCACGAATAGATTCTTTAGTAGAAAAATTTGTAGATGATTATAACAGTAATGTAGAACAGGCTCAAGATGGCGATTGAGTATAGAGGTGAAAAATTCTCAGGTTATAACAAACCTAAAGCTACACCTAGTCATGGTTCTAAATCACACGCAGTGTTAGCTAAATCAGGTAGCACAATTAAGTTAATTAGATTTGGACAAAAAGGAGTTAAGGGTAGTCCGAAGGGTTCAAAAAGAAATAAAGCTTTTAGAGCAAGGCATGCTAAGAACATCAAGAAGGGTAAAATGTCGGCTGCATATTGGGCAGCAAAAACTAAATGGTAACTAAAAACATAATATGTATTTCACCAGAATGTGAAAATACGTTACCTCAAAAAGCACGTAAGTATTGTTCTGATACCTGTAAGTGGCGTGAGCAAAAAAGAAAACAACGTTATAAAGAACAGGGTAGAGAGTACGAACCTGAAATAAAAGAATCTAACAAAGGCACAGTTACACAAGTTAGACGTGGTGCTTTATATGATAAGTTTGTAAATGAAGGTTATGCTTTAGATTTAATACAGGGCAGATTAACTAGACAAGAAATAGCAGACGAATTAAAATGTACGTCTTCACATATCAGTAGGCTACTAGGTGCATTCCAAGAAGATTACGCTAAAGATAGGCAAGCTGAAAGCTGGGAGATATCAGATGACGCAGAACAATCTTTAAAAGATTTTGGAGAATTTAGAGACAGATACTTTTTAACTGAAATGGGTATACCTTTTGAAACTGCAGACTTTCATGTTAACTGGATAAAATCTATTAACAAAGCTTTACTAACTGGTGGACAGCAAATGATACTGTCACCACCACGTCATGGTAAAACTGAATTGTTAATACATTTTGTTATTTGGCTTATTATGAGAAACCCTAACATACGTATTATGTGGGTTGGTGGTAACGAAGATATTGCTATGAACTCTGTTATGTCAGTTATGGATACACTAGAGCAAAATGAAAAACTTAAAGAAGATTTTTGTGGTCCAGGAGGAACATTTAAACCAGCAACAAGAGCAGGTAAAATGTGGTCACGTAGTGGATTTACTGTATCAACACGAACAGTAGCTGGTATTAAATCACCAACAATGATAGGTATAGGTCGTGGTGGTAAGATACTTTCTCGTGACTGTGACTTAATTATTGCTGATGACATTGAAGACCACAGTTCTACTATGCAACCAGCGTCAAGAGAAAATACAAAAAACTGGTGGACAACTACATTAGGTTCAAGAAAAGAAGAACATACAGCTATGGTACTTATAGGTTCACGTCAGCATCCTGAAGATTTGTACTCTGCAATTTTAGAGTCAGAAGCATGGGAAACTATAGTAGAAGAAGCACACGATAGCCTTTGTGTTATACCTGAGTTTGAAGAAGAAGACCATGTTGATTGTATGTTGTGGTCAGGTAAGAGAACTTTTAAATGGTTAATAAATAGAAAACGTGATGCTATGACTACAGGTGGTTTAAAGAATTTTGAAATGGTTTATCTTAATAAAGCTTACAGTGACAGTCTTAGATTATTTAATCCTGAACAGATAGAGAAATGTTATGACCCTAATATTGGTTTAGGTCATATACCTAAAGGTGCATATCTAGTAGCAGGACTTGACCCTGCAGCTACAGGGTATCAGGCAGGTTTCTTATGGGCAGTAGAGACAAATGCTTCTCAAATTAAATTAACATTAGTTGACTTAGAGAATCATCAGGGTGGTGGTTTAGATGAAGCTTTTGCTTTAATCAAAATGTGGCACGACAAATATAACTGTTATCACTGGGTTATTGAAGAGAACGGTTTTCAGAAAGCTATAAGACAAGACCAGAGAATAAAAGAATACTGTAATGTGCAAGGCATTAAATTAGAAGGACACGAGACACATAAAAACAAATGGGATGAAAAATTTGGAGTAACTGCATTAGCACCTATGTTTAACGAGCAGATGATAGTACTACCTTTTTATGATGCAGATGCACAAAGCAAATCTATAACGTATACAAAACAATTAGTTTACTTTGCTTCTAAAGGTAAAGGTGGAAAAGGCTACAAATCAGACGTAGTTATGGCAAGTTGGTTTCCTATGAAAGTTATCAGAGCATTAACAAAATTAGTATATTCTGATATAGGAATAGAATACACTCCTAGTTTTGATGGCTATAATAGTGTACAATGGAACGAAACACCTTGGAGTTAAATGAAACCTGACGCAATAATCGAAAGAGCTTCTTATTTAAAACGAATGCATGATGATGCATTAACAGACAGAGCAAGATTTAGAGCTATATTAAATGGTGGTGAAGATGGTATTAAACAGTTATTAGGTCCTGGACTTGATGCTAGTGAGTCACATACAATACCAGCACCTAACCTTATGCTATCTGCTTTAGATAGACTAGCTCAAAAAATTGGTAAAGTTCCAACGTTAGATGTACATATTACTAATGCTAGAGATAGTGTTAGGAATCAAGGTAAGAAAGAAAAAGTAGAAAGAATTTTATCTTCATACGACAGTATGCAAAAATTAGAATTACAATTACCTCAAGTTTCAAGATGGCTTCCTGGTTACGGATTTGCTGTATGGGTTATTACAACAAAATTAGATATGAATGGACATATGTATCCATGTGCAGAATTACGCAACCCTTACGATTGTTTCCCTGGTTATTTTGGAAACACACAGCAACCTGATGAGTTAGCAATTATTCAAAAAGTTCCTATAACAAAACTTATGGAGATGTACCCAGAGCTTAAAGCATATTATAGAGATAAAGATAATGATTCACAATCATATGATGGTTACAATCTAAGAACTTCAGACGATGGTAGTTGGGAAAACTCAGATGAAAACGGAGATGTAATTTTAGAATATATGAACCTAGAGGGTACATATGTTGTACATGTTGCTTCTAAGAAAATAGTAGACTTTGTTCCTAATCCTCTTAAATCAGGTCCATCTTTTGTAGTAGCTAAAAGATTTAGTTTTGACAAAATACAAGGTCAGTTTGACCAAGTAGTTGGACTTATGGCTTCTATGGCAAAGATAAACATTTTATCTGTTATAGCTATGGAGGATGCAGTATTTACAGAAACAAATATAGTTGGAGAAATAGAATCAGGACAATATAGAAAAGGCAGAAATGCTATAAACTATTTAACACCTGGTTCACAAATAGTAAAACCTGTTACTAACTTACCGTATCAGTTATTTGAAGCTGTTGGTAGATTAGAAAGACAATTAAGAGTTGTTGCTGGATATCCAGTTCAAGACGATGCTATCTCACCTAATTCATTTGTAACTGGTAGAGGTCTAGAAGAACTGGAATCTGGTGTAGGAGCTATGGTTACTGAGTATCACACAATACTTGAATATGCTTTACAAGAAATAGATTCTAAAAGATTAGAGTTAGATGAAGTGCTTTTTGGTAACAAAAGAAAACCTTTGACAGGAACTTATAAAGGTGCATCTTTTTCAGAAAACTACACACCATCTACAGATATAGATAAAAACTACAGCACTAGAAGAAAGTATGGTGCTATGGCATCATTCGATGCACCAAATAAAATTATTACAGGACTACAGTTAATGCAAGCTGGAGTTATAGATAAAGAAACTATGCAACAGGAAATGGATGGTTTAGAAAATATAACACACATTAATGAAAGAATTACTAAACAGAAGTCAGAAGAAATTATGGACCAAATGTTAATACAAGCATCTCAGCAAGGTGACAAAACTGCTATGGCTGCTGTTGTAGAAATTTATAATAACCCTAAACAAAAAGGTTCTATATTAGAAAAATACTTTACAGCACAAGGTGAAGAACCAAGTCCACAGGAACAAGCTATGTTACAGCAAGCAATGGCTGGACAACAACAAGGTGGTCCACCAAACTTACAAGCTATGTTAGGAGGCGGTAATGCCCCACCTGTTCGATAGTGATAACGAAAAGTTTGCACAAATAATTGCTAGTAATTTTTCTGACCCAATAGAAGAAGTAATAGAAGAGTATGACCTACCTGAATATGTTAATGCAGAATACACTACACTAGCAGTTACTTATGTTCCTGGTCTAGGAAGAATAGAAATTACATTTCATCCTGATACACATGGGAATACATTTTGAGTAGGAAAAGAAAAGTTGCAGATTATAAAGCTGATGATTATAAAGGACAAGCTAAAGAGTTGGATACTTTAAGAAACTCTGCACCATTAGAACAGATAGAAGAACCTATTGTACCTACACAAGCAAGACAACCTGCACCTAGTAATTTAGGTGGATTTGTACAAGATGTTACTGCTCCTGAACAAGACCCTATGGTTAGTCCGTTAGCAGGTACACAAGATGGATTTAATAGATTTAATGCAGCTCCTGATGCAAATATGATTTTACAAGCTATGTATAAAGTATTGCCTAGCAAGGAGATAGCAGCCTTACTGAAAGACTTGTAATATGGCTGAAATAAGATGGTGGTGGCAATCTCCTGTACAAGATGAAATAGAAGAAACCCAACAAAATTCAAGGATAGACCAAGCTAAAGTAATTCAAGGTATGATTGAGTCTGCACCACAGACTGCTACTAATCTTCAAGGTTTAGTTAGAGAACATTTTTATTTACCCAAAGATGTATTAGTTGGTGCATCCTTAATGAACTTAACAGCACAATCTCCTGAAATAGGAACTATAGTTGAACGATGGCTTGACTCTGAAAAGACTTGGTGGGATAGAGTAAAGTCTGTAGGTAGAGGAACTATAAGAACTGCGTTTACAGCATTTGATTCTGTGCAAGATGAGATAGTTAAAAAACCTGTACTAGCTTATCAAAAATATTTAAACCAAAAAAAATATAGAGACAGTCAAGGAATATTAGGTGCATCACTACAGCTTTTAATTAGTAATGATGCACGTAATGAGCTTGGACAAGTAAGAGATATATTAGGACCTTCTGTAGGTAGAACAGCATTACAGAATTTGTCAGCAGGTAAAAAGGTTAACTTAGGTGAAGGATACTTTCCTAACTCTACATTAGCTGAAGATACAGATGTGTATAAAGAATTAGTAGGTAGAGGTGTAGACCAAGATGAAGCTAAAAAGATAATACAAACCTATTATGGTCAAGACATTACTAACAACGAAAGAGAACGTGACGAAAGTCTTACTATACAAACTAGATTTGGTACAAGTAAGCTAACACCAGCAGCACCATTAACAGCTACTGTATTTGAACCAGGAACAAAAGGTTACGATATTATGTCAGGAATTATTGACGGTGCTTTTACTTTAGTAGCTGACCCATCAATATTAGTTGGTAGTTATCTAAACAAAGCAGGTAAAGCTGTTAGGTCTCTATCACAAGCTGATGTTTTGAAAAGTGCAGGAATTATAGATAATGCTGTACGTAAAACTATACACGTTCCTTCTGCTACAGAATATTTAACTGCTACAAAAGGTGGTAGAAAAATTGTAGAACAAATAGCATTAGCTGATAACTTTGACACTGTTGGTCGTTTGTTAAAAAATCAAGGTGATGCTGCATTACATAAAAATTTAATGAAAGCTAACTCACCACAAGAAGTTACTGATTTATTAATACCAGCAATAGAAACTGCTGTAAAGTTTAAAAGACTAGACCCTAATTCATTAGCACTAAGAGGTTCTGTTTCTAGTGCAGCAGGTAGATTAGTTGGTGGAGAATTTGGAGAAGCAGTAGGATTTATGGGTGCAGTTCGTAAATCACAAGCTGATAGTGCACTAGGTAGAATATTTGCAGAATTTCCTGTACCAAAATTAAATGTTAAAGATTTAAACCAATCCTTTTTTGATTTTAAACAATGGATGAAGTGGGCAAAAGTAGATGATGATGTTGCTGAACCTGCATTGCAGAGACTAGCAGAACTAGCTGAAAATCAAATATTAAATCCTGATGAAGCACAATCATTAAAAAATATGGGAGACGTGTTAGACATTTGGAATGATGTACTTGGTCATATTGGACAAAAGTTTGAAGCTATAGATTTACCTCCACAATTAATGAAAGGTATTAAAAAATGGATGGCAAGCGTAGATGAGACACATAGATACTTTGTTAATGAGTTAGGTGAACTTGAATGGTTCCCTGGTTCTAAGTTTGAACAAATACCTAAGATGATGAAAGAAGAATTTTCTGAAGTATTAACTGATGACGACACAGTTACAGTTATTGAAAAAGTATTAGCAAAATTTAAAGGCGACACAACAGTCGTTACAAAAGAAATAGAAGATATAGTTGCACAGGTTAAAGAGATATCAAACGACCCTACTGCTGTAGAAACTAGAATATTAATAGATGAAGTAATATCTGGATTTTATGAAGGTGCAGAACGTAATGCATTAGATATAGCTGAAGAAATAGGTGTTGCTACAGGTGGTAAAGTTTCTAAAGGATACACTATACCAGATGGTACTTTATCTGACCCTGAGAATGTATTTGACTTATCAGAAAAATATGGACCTTACTTCTTTGAAAAAACTAAAGAAATAGCAGATGGTACAGTTACTGCATTTGTCGATACAGCAGAAGGCTTTAAGTTCTTTAAAGGCAAAGTTACAAATAAAGTTTATAGATATCAAAATACATATTTAAGAGTTAAAGGTGTCACAAGCATACCTATGGATGTATTTACTAATCCACAGAAAGCTACACAGTTAGAAATGGTTTTGTCTAAAACTGGTATGACTAATAAAGAATTGTTTAGCTTAGTGCAGACAGAGAAAAGAGCTTTTAAGTTACTTGATTTTGAAGTGACTAAAGGAGCTAGATACGACAACCAATCACCAAGAATGAGAGAACTTAACTTAGATGATGGTAAAGCTGTAGATGAATTAACTGCACAGAAAGAATATAGCAATCTTAGAGACGAAGCCCTAGGTGGAAGCCAAGAAGAAATAAACGCATTGCCTAAGAAAGAAAGATTACAAGTACAAAATAAAATACAAACTATAGAAGATTCTAAAAAAGTAATGAATACTATTGAAAAAGCTATAGAGAACCTTGACGCACAATTAGCTAGAGTTCAAGCACAGTATGCACCTAATAAAGTAAATAAAGATTGGTACCGTAAAAATTATGGTACTGATGAAATGGAAGATACAGAAATTATTATTGGTTTAAATAAATTAAAAGAGGATGCATTAAATCAAGTTAATAAAGAAATACAAAGAACTACAAGATACAGAAGTAGAGATTTTCGTTCAGGTAAAAAAGGTGAACTAATAGATAAAGAAACTGTACAAGAGTCAGTAGATGATGTAACTAAAGTTTCTTCTGGTCCTTCACTTGGCATAGTTAAACAAAATCTTATAAACGATAGAAAAAGAATTGCACAAAATATTGCTAAATTAGATGGTGAGATATCAGAAGTTGTACCATCTTTTAAGAAAGCTAATGAGATATTAGAAAGCAAAGATGTATATGACCCTGATTATTGGAATAAAGACTGGGGTTCAATAAACCCTAAAGAAGATTTAGCATCTGTTGTAAAAAGAAACATTGAGGAATCTGATGGAACTATTATATTTTATTCAGGTACGACATCTAAAAAGTTAAAATCAATTAAAGGGTATCTAGATAATGCAGACTTAGGAGTACGTGGTACTTTAAAGACAGGTGCATATCAAGGTAACAAACCACACATAGTTATTGATTTATCTAAAACTACTTCAAAGAAACAAATAAAAGAAATGCAAGAGTTTATTTATAGAAATCGTGTAAAGAAATTAAACGTTGTAGGTAGTTCAGATATAGACAATGTACAAAAAGCATTACAAAAAAATATAATGGAAGATTTATTATATTACCAAAGCAAAAATCAAAGAGTAACTTTAGGTAAATTAAAAACTGTATTAGAAGAAAACTTAGAACAGATACGTAAAGTACCTACTGATGAAAGCAGTGATGAAGTAATCAATGCTATCTATGAAGAGTTTACTAAAACAACTTCAGGTAGAAGTCTTAAAACTGTTAATAGACCTAGAGCTACAGCACACTTGTTATCTGAGTATTGGGATGAAGGTTATATACCAATGCCTGATGCAAGATTGTTCTTACGTGTATTTAGACCTATGAGAGATTTACACCTTAGATTAACTGGTAGAAGTAGAAACATAACAGATGAAGCCTACGATAAATTATTATCTAAACCGATTACTGATTTAGCTAAATTAGAAGTAAAAGGTGCAGAAAGAAACATGGCTGAATCTATATCTAGGTTAGTAAGGAAGACAAGAGTAAATGTAAAACTTAATACAGATGGTGATGACATAGCACAAATTACAGATGGTATGGTTTCTTTGATTGGTGATGGATATATGCAGATGCTTTGGAAACCTTCTATCCTATTGCGTCCAGCTTGGGTTACAAGGGTCGTAGGAGAAGAGCAAATTAGAATGTGGGCAGAAGGACTAGACAACGTATTCACACATCCTCTTTCTTCTTTTGCTTGGATATTTGGAAGAAGTCCACAAAGAAATAGACAACTGTTTATGACTCAAAGAGAAAAGAGTAGAGACTGGTTAACAGAAAATTATGGTAGAGGTGGAAAAGATATATTGAATGAGACTATGGAAAAAAGTTTCTTTCATCAAGAAGCTATGTCACAAACAAATAATGGTGTGATGTTAGGTATGGACCCTAGAAGAAGTAGAGGTTTCATAACAAAGAATAAAGAAGCAGCAGGTTTTTACAGTAGCTGGACCTCAGAGTTGTTACAGCTAGCTGATGACCCTATAGCTCCTTTATTAGCAAAGATAAATATAGACCCAGTTAAAAATCCTATAAAGTATAAAGAATCAGTAGATGCAATTAAAGAAGATTTCTGGACAGGAGACTTATCAAAATGGCGTAAAGCTTATGTTGGTAACTCTACTGAGGAAGGTAGATATCTAAAAGACTTAATTAATAAAAACAAAGCTTATTCAGATTCGTACATTGATTCTATAGTTGCACGTATACATCTTAAAACTGGTGGTAAATACGAAGCATACGAGATACTACCCAATGGTACTAAACGATTTATAAATACTTCAGACCCAAATGTTTTAGAGATAAAGAACCCAATAGACTATGTAATTAAAAATGCAGGGGACAAAGAGTTAATAGAACATATCTCTATAAATGCTTTAGATGACCGTGCTGCTAATAAAGTTTCTATCTTTAGTAAGAAAGCTAATGATTATGTAGAAAGAAATTTTAATAGAAACATGACAAGAAGTGAATTTAATTCTTATAGTACTTGGCTTAAAAACTTTAAAGGCGACTTGATAGACAATACCTTTAAGGTTAAAGCTTCAAGATTTGATATGGATGGAGACAGAGTAAGTCAATACAACAGAGTTCTAGAAACATTATTCTCTACTTTAATGGGTGCTTCTACTAATGAGTTGTCAAGGTCGCCTGCATTTAGACAGTACTACTGGAGATTTATAGAAAGTGCATACGCCAATATGGATGAAGTAGCTAGAAGAGAAATTATGAGAGCTGCTAAAAAAAGTATGAAAAGTTTACCTAAAGGTGGTAGTGGTAACAAGTATCTTAAAAATTTAGAAAACATGGGCTTTGCTGACGTTAGTAAACAAATAGGTATAGATGATTTAGAGCAGATAGATACACTAGCTAAAGCTTATTCCTTAAAAGAAACGCAATCATTACTATATGATTTAAACAAGAGACATGCTATCTCTGATATGTTAAGACTTGCTTTTCCTTTCGCAGAAGTTTATTTAGAGATTGCTGGTACGTGGACAAGGCTATTAAAGAATCAGAAAACATTATTCGGTAGAAAACTACAACGAGGTGTTGAAGGTGCAAGAAAGCCTAGCATCTTTGGTGAAGAAGATGATGAAGGCTTCTTTACTACTGACCCACAAAGTGGAGAGGAAATGTATAACGCACCTGGTTTTGGATTAAACAATAGTTTAGATAGACAACTAGGAAATCCTAGTCCAGAAAATTCAATTACTAATCCTATTACAGGTGCTCAAGATATAGATGCTCCTGGCGTTAATGCAAGAATAGAAGGCTATGCAAGCGGATTAAACATGGTAGCTGGTTCAGTAGTACCTGGTCTAGGACCATTAGTATCACTACCTGCATCAGCAGTATTACCTTCTACTAAAGGAATTGACCAAGCGTTGTTTCCTTATGGTAGACCACAGTACTCACCTTTAGACCCAAGTTATTATGTAGAGGCAGCTTTGCCAACTTGGTTAAATAGATTACGTTCTACAAGTGGTAGTGGAAGTCCACAACTACAAAGAGCCTACGCAAACAGAGTTAAAGAAGTACAAAGGGCTATGTTTGTTTCAGGTATTTATGATGACAGTACTCCAGAAGCAGAACAAAAAAGTTTAGAACAAGCACGTAAGTTAGCTAACAATATGTTAAAATACCAAGCGTTTATAGCATTCGTTGCTCCTTCACCTGCTGTAGTTAATTATGAATATGAAGTTGGACCAGATGGTGCAGCATTTTTAGACCCATGGGAAGCTAAAGCAAATGACCCACAACATAAGTTTTTTGCAGATACTTTATTTTCTGACGCATATTATCAAATGTTAGCTGGTGTAGATGGAGACAGAGTTACAGCTACTGCTGAGTTTATAAGGACATTTGGATTTGACCCTAGTGCATTACTTGTTTCTAAATCTAAAAAGATACAAGCAACAGCTTATACAACAGAAGGTGGATATTTTTATAAAGCAAACAAAGAGATTATGGACAAGTATCCTGACATATCTTATTACTTATTCCCTGACAGTCCTTTGGGTGAGTTTGATTATCAACAATGGGCTGATGCTTTTACAGAGGGAAGAAGAGTAGATTTAACTGACGTTGAATTTAAACGTTCTATAAGACAGGCACAAGGTTCTTTAGCTTATGAAAATGCTAGAAGATTACTTTTAGATACTAATGTTTATGCATCTGTACCAATGGATAAAAAATTTGAACAGCTGTATTTAACTAAATTAGATTTACAAAAGAAATTTGTTGGTTATGGAACTACATCATCAGTAGCTAAGTCAATGGATATAGATTCTAAGATAGCACAGTTTCAAGCTTTGTTAGCAAATGAAAGTGGTAAAACAGTTAAGATGCCTGATGGTAGCCAAGTTGCTATAGAGAACTTACCTTCTATTCAAGGTGCAATGAAATATTTAATAGCTAGACAAAATGTACTGCAATCTATACGTTCACAGTTTGGAGCTAATGCTAGTTTAAGTAGGTCAGAAGCTGCAGAAGCAAGACAGTATTTAAGTACATTATCTAAACAACTTATGATGCAACACCCTGACTTCTACTATTTGTGGTATGATATTTTTAGATTAGAAATAGAGGAAGAAAACCTCGGAGGAGTATTCAGTGGCTGAAGAATTAACGCCTGAACAACAAAAAGCTTTAGAAGATGTTTTAAATAACAGAAAAAATATACCTTATGTAGAAGTTAAAGGTAACCTTTTAGATATATTTAGAGATAAAAACTTTCAAAATAAAAATGTTAACGAAGAACAACTAAAAAGATTTTGGGAAATATTTGGTTGGGTACCTAATGTTGTGTGGGGTGGAATTATTGGTAACACAATAAAGAATGTATCAGGGGTTGCAACAACTTCATATAGTGAAGAGGATTTGCCAACTAGAAAAGAAGACATTGGTATGAGTTATGCACAGTACACAAACATGATATCTTACTCTTTAGGTAGAGAGTGGGACAATTTAGAACCAGAAGTACAAGAAGGATTCAATTATATCTATGAGATAACCCCACCAGAAGATTTAAGAAAGATAGCTGTAGCTGCAGGAGACCATCACGATTTACTTATAGAAGCAGTACTCCAGGGTAAGAACCCTGCAGATATTAGAGTTAGTTTTGAAGATGCGAACATAGAAGTCTTAAACACTTACTCTGAAGAATCAGACTTAGCACGTAAAGCTTATTATGAGAAACAAGCTAGAGAAGATGCTTACAAAGAATCTGCATTTATGTTATACGATAAAGACAATGCTGAAAGTTTATTGCTTGAATTAGAATCAGGGAAAATAGATAAAACAGAATACTTAAAACGTTTGGACATTATGTTAGAAAAAAATAACATAGACCCTGCAGATTTTTTACAGAACCTAAAAGGTCAAGAGGTAGGTTCTGTGACTGGACCAGTAGCTATTGAAGATACTTATTTAAGCAGCGTAGCAATGGGTCTTACTGGTGGAGAATACTACGGTATTGCAGGTGAGGTTATTCCAGAAGTTTACGGAGAAGGTGAAGAACCTTTATACGAATATGGATTAGGCAGACAGTTGTTTGCTAATGCTAGTCCTGAAGAAATTATGGAAGTACAATTATTGCTAGTAGAATCAGGATTTTTACAACCATTTAGTTTCGTATATGGTGTTCTAGATAATAATGATGGTGGTACTGTACAGGCTATAGAGTCTGCAATGTCACGATTTAATTTAAATGGTGAGACTATATCACAAGAAGATTTATATTCTATATTGTTAACACCAGGTGCAACTGCACAAAACTTAACTGTATTTATTAAAGAGTTCTATAAAGATACTTTAGAAGATTATGGTTATGGTAAAGATAAGTTTGCAGCATCAGAAGGTGCTGGTGTCAATTACCAATCATTGTTTAAATATATAAATCCAAGTCCTTATTCTGTCAAAGCTACTATAGGTAGTGCGATTGAAGAAGGATTAGGTAGACCAGCTAGTGATTACGAATTGTCTGCTTATGCAGATTACATTAGTAAACTTTCTTATGATATACAAAAAGAAAACTTTAAAACAAATGAGAGTAATATACAAGCACAAATAGCTGCTGAAAGACAAAGAGCTCAAGCAGCACAATCAGGCATGCCATACGAAAATGATTTGGAATTGCAAGGAACAGTTTCACAAGAACAAATGGGTGCTGTTATTGGTCAAGAATTTGATGAGTTCGTAAAGGATAAGTATGGAGATATGTTACAAGGTCAAAGGGATACAGCTCTTTATAATAATACTTTTGTTAATCTTCTTACCAACATCGGTAATATTGGCAGATACGTTAGAGGAAAGTAACATGTACAATGCTACTAAACTTTATTACCTCTTACTAGGAGCTACTTATTACTTAGAAAATAATGCTGGTATGGAGATGCAGAGTAATGAATTAAATAAAAACCCTAGAGTTATTGAAGACATGCATTTTATGATTGGGTTAGCTTTTGCTGAACATAGAACTGGTGACAATGAAACTGATGGTATAGCAAAAAATGTTAGAGGAGCTAAAAATAATAATGGAACTTATGACCACGGACTTTGGCAAATAAATTTAAACCAAGCTAACTATACATACCTTACTTCACAACAACCTAGTAATGGAGTAAACTCTAATATCCCTATGTTTAAAGGACTTAGTAAAAGAGAGTTAAAAGATTTATTATATGAACCTGGTGCAAATGCCATAGCAGCTTTAGCTATAGTACAACTAACTGCTGGTGGTGATAAGTACAGTGGTATAAATAATTGGTCTACAGGAAAACTTGTAACTCCTAATAGTGCTTATTATTCTGAAGCAAAAAAAGATTTAACAAATCATTTAGGAGCTACTGAATGGGTTAATGCAAGAATAGATAAAAAGATTACTGAATCTTTTCAAGCGATTCCTACATTTCAACCACCAGTTACTCCACCAGATAATGATACTGAGTTTATTAACAATGAAACAAACAGAATAACAGGGAATGATGACTACAGTAATCTTAATTTTATAGATACTGCTGTAGCTAAGACAATACAAAAAGGTTATGACGCTTTTCAAACAACAAAGGGATATTTTAATAAAGTAAAAGAAAAATTAAACGAGCCTTTTATAGGGGATGCTTTATTAAAACAAATAGATTTTATGGAAAGTAAATACAATGAACGATGAGCAAATGGCTGAGTTAATTAAATTACAAGTACTTATAGCTAAAGGTCGTAAAGCAATTAAAAAAGTAAAATCAAACAATGGAAAGTAAAGAAGAACTTTTAGCAAAGTTAGAAATACTAGAAGAGCAACTTGCCGCTATAACTCAATCTGGTCAACAACCTGATATTGCTCAGCTTGCAAAAATAGAAAAAGAATTAACTGCAATCAAAGAGGAACTTCAGATAGTTGATAATTTAGAAACCTCAGCTGCAGATGCTTTAACTTTACCAGATGATGAGGGCTATGAAAATAGAGGTGTCAGTTTTGAATTAAGTAATGATGTAGCTGATTTAGAATATTTACTAACACAGAAATACAGCGACTTTATAGCTAATGACCCAAGAGATACAGAACCTTTTGCTGCTATGACAGAAGGAACCCCGCCTTTTGAGCTGACATTAATTAATGATACATTTTTATATGTTGACTTATTAACTGTTAAACCTGAGATGCAAGGACAAGGCGGAGCTTCTCAGATAATGATAGAGATAATACAGTTTGCTAGAGAGAATAATTTACATGTTATTGCACAACCAGTTAACAGTAAAGTACAAGCATCTATGGTGAGGTATGGAGCACAACCTTTCTTTGGTACTTTTTATTTTGGTGATAACATAAAAGCCGCGACAAAAGCTGGTATAGATGCAGGTATCGTTGACATTAAAAGATTAGCAACTGAGTATCAAATATTTATGCAAGACATGCAAGACTTAACAGAACAAGAAGTAGAAGAAGTTTTATTCATAGGTGACCAAAGTGAAAGAACTAGAAACTTTATGCAAAGAGTAGCAGCAGGTGAATTAGATTTTAGAAGTTATCTTGCACAATACTTACCAGGTGTTTCTGAAAATGTTACAGAGGAGCAGTTAGAAGAAGCTTTAGCAGCTGTTCCTTTAAGACAACAAACTATGTATGACAAGTTTCAAAAAGAGTTAAAGACTTTATATTTCCAATCTGATGCTAATTTTACAGGCTGGCTTACACAAACATTTCCTGGGGAGAATTATTTATATTTATTAAAAAAAAGATTAGATGATAAAAACATAACACTAGAACCTGATGTACTTAAAAGAAGAATAGAGCAAGATTTACAATACATTATTAATAGTCAAGCTATAGATAGTCAACCTGACGTAAGATTTTTAATTAGTCCAGATGATATACTTTTTAACGAATCAGAAAAAGACCCCTACGTAAGAAACAGTTTCTATTTAGAAAGTACAGGTAATAGCTTTAATGAGATTACTGATAAAGAAATTGAAATTCTTCACAAATATCTTAAAAACCCAACATCTAGAAAACAATTTTCTATACCTAGTCCTAGTAAGCTACCTCTTTTTATAAATCCAGAAGACGATTTTCACAAGTATCCAGATATGTTACACAAAACAGGAGATAATTCATTCGTAATATATAGAAGCACTAACGTAGTAGATGCAGCTACAGGGATTAGACCATGGAAATTACCAGAGACATGGAACAGTAGAACTGCAGGATTAGGTAGTTTAAGTTATGCATCTAATAATCCAAGCTATGCTTCTGAGTATGCTTTAGACAAAAATAGGATAGGTCGTAATGTATACGCTATTGAAATTAAAGGGGTACACCCTATTCAAATATTAAATCTTGATACACCATTAAGAAATAATGCAGCATTGTTAGAGTTGTTTGACTTAGGATATCAAGAAGCTAGCAGTAAAACTTTTAGAAGTCATATGTATAGTTTAAATCTCTCTGCTGTTCAACAACGAGCAATATATTCACAGCTTAAAGATTATGGATTTAAAGTTCTCATTAATGCTACTACAGGTAGAGGTGGTGGTAGGAGCGTTAGTTGGATGGACGGTAATGGAGAAGTGTTTTCTTTTTCTAGAGAATTAACAGGTGGTACACCTTATTTAGAATCAGAAGTTTTAATCATAGATGATACAGTTGAAAACAAAGTATTAGGAACTGTTGAATCTAATCAAGGAGCTTACAATTTAAAACCTTTTAACAAAAATACTGCTATACAAGATGAGATACAAAACATAATAAAAAGAGCAAAAACTTCTTTGCCACAGTTTGAAACATCTAATTTTTTAAATAGTTTATCAGGTTTAATAAACGAAGTTAATTTTGAGATTAACAATATGAGACCAAGTATAGACAATGTAGCACAGCCAATAGACAATAGACCGTCAGAACAACTTGATTACAAACTTTTAGGAGAAGCAAAAGAAAAACTATCTATCTTACAAAAGAATATTGAAATGTTTATTGCTGATAATCCTGGACCTACTATTGATGGTATTGACTATCAATCATTAGATGAGATTGTAGCTAGAGTTAATATGAATTTAGATACACAAATCAGAAGTCAAACACCTGGACTATACGAAACAAGAACTGGAAAGTATGTAGAAGTAAACAAACTAAGAGAGATGATTAATGCTAGTGAAGCTGAAGACCTTGGTCTTGAGTTTGACGATGGAGCTATATATGATGATGCTAATGTTGATAGAAATTTTAAAAATTATTATTTAAGTCAAAAAGTTAACTTACCTAATGGTGGGGTACATAATAAGTATTGGCAAATAACTGGTGTAGCTCAAGCAGCAGATAGTCTAAACGTACTAGATGAGTATGGAGTAAATACAATATTACCTTTAACATCTGATTTATCTTTAGAATATATGCCTGACACAAGACAAGAGACCTTTGATAGATACTTTGCTCAAAGTAATAATTTACAAGAAGGTACAACAAAAAAAATATATCCTATGACAACTTCTGGCACATGGAGAGACGATATACAATTAAGTGAAAACATACTGCATGTTTTGAACCATCCTTATCAGAATACAATAGAGTTAGGTATGGTACACGTATCACCTAGAGCACCTATAAGTATTAATGATTTTGTATCTGGTGCAGAGGCATATGATTCTCCTATAGTTAATAGACAAGGTGAGGTAAGATTTGGCAGGATAGCTGCAGATGGAAGAAATAGAGATGGTCTATACGGTATAAGTCTTTCTTTTGAAAATGATGTAGTTGTAAATGAGTATGGTCGTATTACTGGTAAACAAGTTCAAGGAGTTCCTAATTACTTCAACGTAAGATTAAACAGTAACAATATACTTACACCTAATAATATTATGCATGGTAGTTGGTTTGAAAAGTTTGATGTATTCTCAGCTGCACAAGCTATAAACGTAAGTCCTGCTCAAGTAACAGAAGCTATGGTTAATAGTGGAATGATAAAGTATAATAACAATGGATATACTGCTTTTTATAATTCACAAAACTACTTTGGTCGTTGGGTTGATGGAATGCGTAAATTAGTAGAAACTATTACAGGAGCTTCTAATAAAACTCTAGTAACTAAATTTATTAGAGGTGGTGGTATAGATGGGGCTATACAGGTAAATCACAATCTGAGCTATAACAATTTTCCTGAGTTAATGTTGTTTGACCCTAATGACCAAATGAATATAGGTAGAGTAACAGAAATTGTTGATAGTACTAAAGAACTATATGATAGTAATAAAGACCAGTACAAGATAGTTAGTCCAGATGAACCACCTTTACGTACAGTAGAAGATGTCAATAGAAATATAAATCAAACTAAACTAGATGATGCATACTCAACCAGACTAAACTTTCAACAAGGATTTAAAACAACTGAACTAGAAGCCATGGGTTTACTAGATGATGTAACGATAGAACGTATTAATAACTCCTCATTAAGTAATGATGCAGCAACTGATATAGTGTTAGCCTTCCAAGATGTAGACATACCTACAGCATTTGCAGATGATGTTCTTGATGCAGCTAATGTTATAACCATGTTGGGTGAGGATGAATACTATAATACCCTAGGCAAGCTAGAGAGATTACAAAAAGGTGGACAACTAGGTGCTCTTTCTGTAGAAGAAATAGCTGAAAGGATTGCGTTTGAGACAAGTGCAAGTAGTAAATCAAGAGCTGTACAGAATTTAAGAAACACTATAGCTAAGTCCTATGGTAAGAGAGGACCAAAACAAACAGGTTTAATAGCATTAGATATTTATGAACTGTCACTATGGGGTGGTGCTTTAGCTTTTGGTACATCAGAGGTATGGACTACTTGGTTTGAGAATATAAATAAAAAGATTTCTAACCAAGTATTCAATACTAATTACACACCTAGTGAACCTGGTCAAATAGATTATGAAAAACTTGACAAGACAATTAGATTTGCAGAAAACATTGACCCATTTGAAATAGTAGTTGGTCCAATCATAGATGATATACAAGACTATAGAACAGTCAATCCAAGTAATCCACAGGCACAAGCATCAGAGTTAATACGTACTGCACCACAAGTACAAGTTACTGATGATATGACTGTAACTGACTACGGTATAAATGCAGATGAGATATCTCAAGGTAAACCTGTAAATAAGTTCCAACACTTTATGTCACTTGGAAAAGCAAGAGTACTAGAAGATATAGAAATGAGTAAAGAAAATCACGCAGAAAAGTGGTATAGTAATTACATTGATACTAGTAACAATTCCTACTATCAAGCATATAGCCAACCTGATGAGGATTTTTAATGGGAGACCAAAGTCGTTTTTATATAGACCCAGACGGATTAGTACAACCAGCATATCCTAATACTGTATTACCACCAGGTACTAAAGTATATAGTAGTCGTGAAGCAGCTAAATCCGCTATACCACCTAAAACAAGAAACGTTGGCTGGATGTATTCAGATAGAATGGTTGCTGACTACGTGTACTCAGAGAATGGTAAAACATTTTTCTTATATGATGTAAGTTCTGTTACAGGTGGTTCAACCTATATAATGTATGAAGCTGTAGGTCTAGCACCTGGAGACTATGCAAGTACTTGGGACGCAGACAGTTTAGGTAATGAACGTAATGGTCCAAGTCTTTCTACTGTTTTACCTGATGCAGATATAATACGTAGTACTGGTGAGACACGACTCACAATGCAAAACTTTACAGTGGCTAGAACACCAGAAGGACTTAAGCTAGGTGACTGGATAGGTCAAACGATGGAAGGATTAGAACAACTGTATCCTTTCTTGTATGAAGAAGTAGAAGGAAGAATGCCTGCGATAGGTTTAATATTTAATTCTTTAACAAGTGGAAATCCAATAACAAACGAACAACTTACATTAGCAGGTGTAGGTAAAGGATTTACTACATTAAAGTTAGACCATTTAAATGCAACAATAGCTTCATTAGATGACAACCCTGGTAAGTACAATGTTGTTGTAGATGGTAAGCTTGTAACTCGAACTAATCAAGACTACATAGCTTTAGAAAAGAAAGTAACAACAGGTATAGATACTGCTTTAGGAGCACTAGGTTTAAATGCAGATGTCTTTAAACAAGATAATGTTGAACTTTATAAAGCATTAGAAACTTCATTAGTAATGGGAGAGATAGAGATTGAACAATTTGAAAACTATCTTGGACATAGATTAGGTATTGATGGTTACAAGATAGCTAAGGATAGTAACCTATATGATGTATTTAAAACAGTAGATACTATGGTAGATAACCCAGGACAGTTTAATGCGTTTGTAGACTTCGATACTTTCAAACAATCTAACTTAGCGTTGTCAGAATTAAAAAGAGTAATTGGTGTAGGTAAATTTAATACATTAGATGAAACAGAAAAAAATAGATTAGTAGGTCTGTATTCCAGAGATACTAATGCAGGTATGCAAGAGTTTCAAAACATATTTGATAGTGACCCAATGTATGAGAGATACGCAGACAAAGGATTGAACTATGGTTTAGTTGTAGGTAATTACAGAGACCAGTACAGTTCTATACTTGGTGACAAACCAGATGAAACAAGTTCGATATTTATGGACTCAATCAATATGAGTTATGAAGATGCAAAGAAATCATTCTTAGATTATGGATACAAAACTGGTAATAAGAAATACATGGCTGACTTAGCTAGTTCTTTGTCGCAGTCTATGGGAGGGGTAGTGATTAGATAATGGTAACGTTATATAGAAAAGATGATTTAACAGGTATAGAGTTAGAAGGTACAGGTCTTAGTCTGGATGACATGTTAGCTAATGGATACACAGAATCTTATGATGAAGCATTAGCAGCAGCAAATGCAATGGATGCTAGTTCAAGTTCACCTAGTGCATCAACAGATGGTACGACTACTACTCGTACACAAGTTTATACATTGTTACCTTGGTTACAAAAGTATGGTGGTGCAGATGCTAATACGTTAGTTGATTCCTATGTATCAGGTTATAACAATAGCGGTGGTAAGGCAGAGTTTGCATTAGCAGAAATGAGATTTGGTAAAGATAGCAAAGATGCATACAGCAGAGTGTTTGCTAATATTGTAGACCCTAATACTGGTGCATTAAAGATGAGTGAATCTGAATACATATCAGGTTTAGAAAAAGTATTAACAACTTTAACAGCTTATGGACTTAATGGTTATGCTTCACAGAATGGTAAATCAGCATGGGCTAGAGCAGTAGCTAACAATACATCTGCTGAAAGCTACGCTGGTAGAGTAAAGCTAATACACGACAGAGTTATTAATAGAGTAGATGATGAATTACAAAATTCTATTATAAATTCTTACAATGAATATTTTACAAATGAGACAGGCACTCCTGTATCTATGGGACAAGAAAGTTTATTAGCATTAGCTATAGACCCTAACATAAGTGAAGATGTACTTAAAGGTAGGCTTAATGCTTCAGAGCTAGGTGCAGTATACACAGGAACTACAGGTGATGCACTTGACTTAGAGTCAGTACAAAGACTTACTGGTGCAGGTGTAACTACACAACAATCAGAAAAGACTTTTGCTACAGCATCAGCAACAGCTAAAGCTTTGGCTCGTATGCAAAGAAGACAACGTAGAGATGTAACACTAGGTAAAGCTATGGGTGTATTAGAAGCACAGATATTTGGTGATGAGGCTATAGCTTCTGAAATACAAAACGTTACAGCACAGAATTTATCTGGTAGCTCCGTACAATCTGGTGCAGCTAAGTCACAAACAGGTTCTGTTATAGGCTTGACACAGTATTAAATAGTAGTACTATATATAGTAGCGTGGTGAGTTCCGCTTAGAATAGGGTCACACAAAATCGATAACGTTACCGAGGTGCGTTATATGTAATTCGCAAACCCTTGTGAAAATTCCTTTTAATTACCTAGCGATTAATGTTATGGAATTTCAATATGCTAGAGAAAAGATGGAGAAAAAATATGGAAAAAAATACAGAACAAGTTGAGGAAACTGCAATAGTGGACGAACCAACAGATAATATTAAACAACTTAGAGAAGAGTTTAAAAAACTCAAAGCTGAAAACAAACAGTTTAAATCCGATGCTATGAACTCAGCCTTAAGTTCATTAGGACTTAATGCAGAGAAGGGCATAGGTAAAGCTGTGGTAAAACTCTATGAAGGTGATGTTACTGTTGATGGAGTCAAAGACTTTGTTGCTCAAGAGTTTGGAGAAGTTAGTAGTTCTGAACAGCCTAGCAACAACCTTGCTTCTAATGTAGTAGAAGCTCAATCACGTGTAGAGCAGCTCAATAAACTTGGTGTAAATTCAAATCCACAAAACATAGGAGATGAGTTTATGAAATTTGTAACAGATTCCAACACAAAAGTAGGAGATTCTATTAACGCTAAGTTGCGTATGATGGAAACTCTTAAAGAAGACAAGTAATAATTTATAATAGGAGAAGATAATAATGGCAAGTATAAGTGGATTGAGTGCAACAGCACCTATTTATGCCCAACAGATTAATAACTTCACTGGTGAATTGTTTAAAGTCGGTGGTCAAAGAACACCTTTGCTTAGTGCAGTTGGTGGTTTGAATGGCGGTAAAGTATTGAACTCTACATTTTGGCAAGTCCAAGTAGAAGATAATGCAACCGTTTCTTCAGAACCAACTAAGGCACAAGAAGGTAATGCACCAACAGAATATCTTGGAAGAGATAGAGCTGCATACACATATGTAACTCAGATTTTCCACAAGGGTGTACAAATGACATATACCGCTTTGGCATCTACCCAAAACCAAAACCCTTTCGACCTATCAGCAAATGCTGCAAACTTTTCCAATGGAACAGGTGGCAACACAGCTGGTGATAAATTGGCTCTTTTTGGTGGTAGCCCAGTGGCAGACGAATTTGCTTTTCAAATGGAAAAAGCAATGGAAAAAGTAGCAAGAGAAGTTGAGTGGTTCGCATTCAATGGTTCTTTCTCAGATGGTGCAAACACATCACCTGGTTCAGGAACTAGAGAAATGTATGGTCTTGATGTATGGATTACCATAAACAAGAACGCCAACAATGCTGCAGCAGTTAACCCATTAGGTGGTAACTGTTACTACAATGACGTAGACGGTGACGGAACTGGAGCATCACAAGTCATATCCTTTAAAACCATTTCAGGTGCTTTAAAGAGAATGTATGACAACCATGCACCAATGTCGCAGCCAGTACTCTGCGTGAGTCCAAAGCAATTACTAGACCTTAACAATGAACTTGTTAAAGGTACAGTTGACATAGCAGGAACAATTATTCCTAGAGATAGAAATGTTGCTGGTGTCGATATCGATACAATCATTACACCATTTGGTTCAATCGGACTAATGGTTATTGACCCTGATATCATGCCTGCAGGTTCTGCTTTTATCTTGGACTTAGCTTACATTCAAACAGTGTTTACAAATATCCCAGGATATGGAACAATGTTTGTTCGTGACATAGACCAAGATGCCAACGCTAGAATTGGTAAAGCAATTTATATGGAGATGGGATTCGAGTTCGGACCTCCTTCATATCACTGCAAGATTCAGTCAGTAGCATAATTTAATATTGAAGATTAGGGTGGAACTCCACCTCCGCCCTTTTCTTCTGCTATAGTAAGGAAGATATGATAAGTAAATTAGCTTTAATAGATGTTTCAGCAGATAACAATGACAGCTTAGGTGTACAAACAGAGGGAATGCTTCTCTGTGGTGTACAGTTTCCTGCAGCTATGACAGGTTCTGCCATTACATTTGATTTTTCAATGGACAATACTACATGGATGGACGTAAAAGAAACAGATGGTACTGAAGTAAGTTACACTGTTTCAGTAGGAGATGTAGTAAGAGTAGACCCTAGTGGCTGGGCTTTTGCTAGCAATGGATACATTAGAGTTACATCTAATGGTACCGAAGCAGCAGATAGAGAAATAGTATTACACTTTAGACACAGTTAGGAGATACTTATGAGTATGCTCTTAATATTAAAAGAGGGAAGAAATCTTAATATAGAAAGTATTCCTGACCAACCATTAGAACCTTCGTTCCCTATTGTTAATGCAAACAATACAGCCAATGATGGGTGGTTTGCATTTGGTAATTTTGGTGAAGCAATCTTTGCTACATCATTAGTTGAAGAAGGAGCAGCCTAATGAGTCAAAAAATAAGTGACTTAGTAAATAGAGTCTATAGGGAATACTTAGAACCTATGGATGATTTACAATCTTACACAACATTAAAGACTGAGGTTAATGCATCAGTAACTGAAATAATTTTTGATGGAGATTTGTTAACACAAGAAGAAGAAGATGCAATGGATGCAGGAACTATCATTGAGTGTGAACAAGAATTAATGAGGTGTAAATCTTTAGACACAGTAAACAATACTGTCACTGTTGCTAGAGGAGTATTAGGTACAACAGCAGCAGTACATCTTGTAGATAAAGTAATTAAAATTGCTCCTGTGTTTCCACGTAAGAATGTTTTTGATGCAGTGTGTGACCAAATTAAAAATTTGTATCCAACTTTATTTGCAGTAGAAACTAAATCAATAGTAGCTAAGGTAGGTTACGTGCCTCTTAGTGGTTCTACTGATAATCATTTGATAGCACCAATTAAATCTATATCACAAAACACAAATTTTTCTGCAGGCTCAGATGAAACAGGTACAGTATTTGCTGGTGTTTCATGTGAGTTAATAGATTTACCAAATCCTTTTACATACACAGATGATGACGGTGCTTCTCAAACAATTACTTATAGTAACAATGGTCCTGATAATGTTAAAGCAGTTCAGTTTTACAGTGTTGCTTCAGGTCATACTGTATTTGTTACATTTAAAAAGAAGTTTGTAACTCCTACACAAGAAGATGATACTCTATCTACAGTAGGTTTAGAGGACGAGTACGAACCTATTATTATGACAGGAGTAGCAGCTCAACTAATATCAGGTAGAGATATACCAACAGCTACAGCAGACTATATAACAGACCAAATGAGTGTAAATACATTTCCTGTTAACTCTGCATCAACAATAAGAAACTCTTTACTCCAATACCAAACTGCTTTGATAACACAAGCACGAAAGGATTTAAGAGCTAGGTACCCTGAACCAGTAACTATTAATAAGATAGCATACAGTTAATGCCTAGACTTACTACGCAAGCAGAAGAAACTAACCCTAAAAGAAAAGGTTATGACTTTCGTATAGACAATCAATTATATAGAAGTGCTATAGGTAGTGGTAGGGAGATGACTATACAGTCATCAGAAGTCCAAGATGCTGGAGTTAATGTCAGACAAAACCCTGAAGACTTTACATCTAACTTAGGACGTATATATTCTAGGAATGATTTTAGTGGTGGTTCTAATTTAGACTCAGCACATAAGGCTAATGGTAAACCAGATGATGTAAGAAGATTCTGGGATAGCCAAGGTGTAGATGTTTTTAATACAGACTTAGGTAAGGGATACAACGTACAGTTACTACACACTACAGAAAAAGGTCAAGCATTATCTTCTGCTGTAAATCATATGACAGTAGTAGGCACAAGGATATATGTATCTGATGATGAAACATTATACAAGTCAGATGATGGTGGTAATACATGGGGTACAGTGACTGAAGGTTTAACCGCAGGTTATCAAATAAAAGGTTTAGCTACACATGGTGACTTACTTTATATAACAGCTAACAATGGTTCAGCAGGTGAAATAGAAACACTGACAAGTGGTGGCACCTCTACTCAGAAAATGTCTGCTGCTATTTATGATAAAATATTTTCAGTAAAAGGTCAGTTCTTAGTTACTATAGGGAGTTCAATACATTCTTATGATGGAGCTACAACTGTTGGCTCTGCAATAATAACATTGCCTTCAGGACAAAGCTTTACAGATGTAACAGATGCAGGAGCTGTAGTATTAGCAACTGCTACTGATGGTAGAATCTATTCAATCAAAGATGTTGCTGGAACATTTACTGCTAAGGGGCAGACAGAAATATCAGGAGAGCAACCTACTTGCATAGTAGAGTCACAGGGTATAGTCTTTTATGGAACTAAAGAAGTACAGACAGGTACTAAAGTCATAGGAAGATTATACCGTGCAACTCTAACAGTCGCAGATGATTTATATATCTTGACACAAAATCAATTAATAAAACAATGGGACGTAGACAGTCAAGATAATTCACCTAACGCTTTGTTTACTACTAGGGATAGTGTTTACATAGGTGTAAAAGAAACAGGTAGTACAAGTTTTCTATGGAGATATTATCTACCTACATCAGGTATAGCTAGGTATTATAAAGCTAGTGCAGGTGGAGCTGTACATAATATAGTAAGTCTTAATGAAAAGTTTTTGTTCACTGTAAGTTCAGATGGTGTATATAACCAAACATCTATATATGAACAGGAAGGTTTTCTTATAGCACCCCCTGCAGATTTCTTCACTGCGGAAAATAAACAGTTTGTAGAAGCAAGTCTTGAGGTGGAAGCGTTATCAGATAGCAATACTGTAGAATTACATTTATCAAATAAGTACGAATCTATTAACGATAGTACTGATAGTACTTGGGATTTAGAAGTTAACGTCTTATCAGGAGTAGGTGAAGAAGCAGTACAGCTACAAAGGGTAGCAAGATATGTTGTAGCAAAAGTTGTTTTAAAATCTCCTAATCAAATTAACTCTCCTAAGTTTAAAGCATTTAAAGTAAGAGCATTAGCAAGACCAGAGCTTATAGTTATACAGATACCAGTAAACATATCTGATAGAGTAGAGAGACCATACAGAAAACCAATCCTTGTAAAGAATTTAGGTGAAACTATTTATCAATCTTTAAAAGAAAAAGAAGGAGCTGCTATAACTTTAGAAATATATGACCCTGCTGAGATAGTTAGAGGTGTTGTAGAAAAGATAAGCTACCCAATACAAAGTAATCCAAATGTTGGCAGCGTCACACAATATGCTATACTAACTGTCAGAGGTACAAGACAAGAGACCTTTAGCCAAGTAACATCAGGTGATGTACTTGGTATAAATGGTTTTGGAATAATGAGATTTGGATAAAAAAATAGTATATAATGGAGAAGAATGACAGCACAAGAATCTAATATAGTAAACGCTTTTGAAACTACGTTAGCTGCACAGTTAGCTAGTGGTGGTACATCAATGAATTTAGCTGCAGACCCAGGTGTAGATAGTCCTGCGTATTTTGTTATAGACCCTGATAATGACAGTAACAGAGAAATAGTTTTATGGGCTTCAGGTACAGACCACTCCGCTGCTACAATAACAAGAGATTTAGATAGTAAGCATGGTACTGACCCAACACACGCATCAGGAACAAAAGTAAGACTTGCAGTAGTTAAACAACATTTTGAAGATATACATGACAGAGTTAATGACATAGCTTTGACAGGTGATGTTACAGGTACATTAGCTTCAGCTACACAAGATGTAGCTACAACAATAGGTGCTGGTGCAGTAGATTTCGCTATGATAAATCAAGGAGATTTAATTACACAAGCAGAAACTATTACATCAAATGATAGTGATACAAAGATACCTACAGCAGCAGCAGTAAAAAACTATGCAGATGCAGAAGCTGCAACATTAACTAATAAGGTATTAAAAGACTATGCAGAAACAGACCAAGATGTTACATCACAAGCAGAATTATCTATTGATTTAGCTAATGGTAATACAGGTTCAGTTACTCTTGCACACAATGTTACCGATATAGATTTTCTAAATGTACCTGCCGCAGGTATATCAACATTTACTTTGATTGTTACACAAGATGGTACAGGTTCTAGGACCATGGCTATCAACAAAACAACTGTAAATGGTCAAGCTGAAACTGCAGGTAAAACTGCAGGTGCTGCAGGATTAACATTAAGTACAGCAGCA
>Ga0181407_1000029_pt1 | contig 40491 bp, 49 predicted proteins | sample 30SPOviralmetaG_FD_130136 | JGI IMG/M metagenome (GOLD analysis project Ga0181407, IMG submission 130136) | Marine viral communities from the oligotrophic San Pedro Time Series (SPOT) site, San Pedro Channel, CA, USA - 30 SPOT_SRF_2012-01-26 | ecosystem: Environmental > Aquatic > Marine > Strait...
AGCTATTAAGATTAGAATATGTACCTCGTGCTACACGCAGAGGAGTCCGATTAGCAGGTGTTGGCATTAGAATGATCCTCCGTCGAATGTTGTTGATGTTTGTACGAGTGATGCACCAGTAGCAAAGTTGCCGCCATCGCAAATAGCAATGACTTCAGCGTTGTCTACAGTCCATTTTTGGGTTGCAGTTTTATATCTAAGAACTTGGTTGTTAGCAATAGGTTCTACACCGTTAGAGATGCGAGAACAAGTTAGTTTTACTGAAGCTGCACTGCTTGAATGGTATAAAGGTGCATTTGTAAACACTACTGTTCCATAACTACCAGAAGGTATTGGTTGAGCTGTTCTGGTAGTTACAGTTGTGGTTTGGGATGCAGTCGTACCATTAGGTAATGTCCAATCAAGAGTTACGCTATCCCCAACTTGCAGGGCTTCCATGTTTGATTTAATGGAAGCATTTGTTGGCTTAAATGAAAAGTTACCGTCGTTTGTGGTGGTATAAAAACTAAATTCTGAAGCTGTACTACCAGGAGTGCTACTTAGACCATCGTCAAACGTCAACGAATTACTTGTTGGCTTATAAGCAAAGTCAGTCTGCGTAATAATGGAAGATGCAATATCAGCAAAGCTGAGAACACCACTACCATTTGTAGTTAAAGCTTGACCACTTGTACCAGTATTATTAGGTAGTGTTAGCGTATAACTAGCTGCTGCACTATGTGGTGGTCCTTTGATCTTAATGCCGTGAGAGTTGTTCTCACAGTTAAGAGTCAGTTCACCACTACCATTTGTACCATCACCTTTGACAATAACATTATCATCAAAGCTAACAGCACCAGTAAAAGTACCGCCAGCTAGTGGCATCTTGGTAGCAATATTTGTGGTATTAGTATTACCAGCAGTCTTTGTAAAATACCTATCTTCTGAATCATTAGCAAAGTAGCTCATAAACACCCAAGAGGATGCAGAGCTATCGTATCTAATTCGTGCTGTTAAACCGCTAGCACCTACAAAACCCGAAGGAATACTCGAAAGTGGAGTAAATGATTGGATACCTGTACTATCACCTACCTCGATATAATCGTTGTTTGAGGGGCTACCAGGAATAGCTGCAACGTTTGCAACCAATGTGAAAAGCACAGCCTGAGACACAGCAGCACTTGCTGCGTTAGCAATACTTAGTGCAGATGAGGCAGTAGTAGAGGCGGTGTTTGCTGTAGATGTTGCATTACTGGCTGTAGATACTGCTGATGCGGCAGACGAAGCACTTGTATTTGCTGTATTAATTGCATAAGCCAAACCTTGGGGGTTTGATCCAACACCATCACCTACAGGGTTAGTACCATCATGTAGATAAGTATTAACGCGATTAAGTGAAGTCGTCGCGTTTCCATCGGCGGTGGTTGCAAGAGTCGAACTTGCGTTTGCCGTAGTCACGGCTCCCTGCGCGGTGGAGATAGCTGTGGCGCTATCGGTAGCGGCTTGCGATGCTTCTGAGGTGGCTGTAACGCTACTGGCAGCGGCTGCGGTCGCGGATGCCTGAGCGGCAGCAGCATCTGTGGAAGCTTGCTGCGAGGCGGCCAAGGCGGTGGCCGATGAGGCGGCAGAGGCAGTAGCTTGCTGGGTCGCGGTGGAGGCTGAGGCTGCTGCTGCCGTCGCGTTTGTGTTTGCTGTCGCGGCTGAGGCTTCGGCTGTAGCGGCCTGAGTCTTTGCAGCATCCGCTAGGTTTTCAGACTCCTGTGCAATATATAGAGACTGAACAAAGTTATCGTTAAGATCTTTAGATCTAATAGCTGAGCCAGCAAAAAAAGCAGCTTTAGTATCAGCAGAACTTGTAGAACGGAAAATCCTAATCGCCACACCGCTTGAAGGGGCGGTTGTGAATTGAAGAGTTGTAGCGTTAGCGTAAGAATATGCAGTTGTAGCCGTACCGTCTAGAGAAACGTAGACGTCGGTTTCATCGATATAGGGGAATGTAAAATTAAAGAGGACGGTAGAACCATCCCCTGTATAAAGGTTTTCAGTTGTCGCCATTGATCACTACTCTTTGTAGAAATTCTGAAGGGTGCCGTAAGCTCCACGCGATTGCAGGAACTTAGATCTGCGGTGATCTCTTAATCGCCTACTAAAATCAACATTTTGTTGTGAATACAAACGAGCTGCATCACGCCTGGCACGCGCAAACTCACTTGTGATTTCTTTATACCAGCGTTGATCGCGACGGTCTCCAGCAATGCCCTTGCTAAATGAGTCTTGCCATTGCTTAACATCATTTTTATGTCTAGATGACGATAGACGCCGCTGAAGAGCTTTATATAATCCACGATCTGCAATAATTTTATTAATACCAGCACGTTCATTAGGAGATAATTCCATACCTTGGTATGTATCACCATAATCAGTGGTAGTATCAATCATCAATTCACCAAGCTGACGAATAACTGGATCGTTGGGTGAGTTGGTAATATTGAAGGGAAGGAACTGGTTAACAACGTGGAAGATCGGACCAGGGCCTTTAGTGTTGATCTTCGGCTCACCAGTAAATTGATCAATCTCTAGTTGTGAATCCATTGCAAAAGTGGATCCAGGCAAAGCCTGTGCGGCAATACGCTCAAACTCATTCCTAAATTCGTAAATGCCTGGAGCAATTGCACGAGCTGCCTGACGGCGGAGACCAGCAAGAGGAATATGGTTGTTGACAAGCTCTAGTCCACCACGGAGATAGTTAGCGTTAGACAATTGCGTAGGGTTTAAATAGGCAAATGCAGCTTGTAAACCATCAAAGAATGATCTTTCGTAAAAAGCTTTAGCAAGAGTGTATTGCGCTTGAACCAAAATCCTGTCATACTCACCTTCAGGAAGATAAGCTCCTGTCTGAGCTATATCAGCCGCAAGTGAAAATACAAGGTTTAAGGGCTCAATGGAGGCATAAGAGAAAAACTTACCGCCAATATTAAATGACATTGGCTGGTTATTGCGCAGCCAAATCTTGCGAAGTTCAGGATCGGCAGGACCATTTCCAGTCAGCAGCCCCTGAGAGGCAAGCGTCATGCCTGTGCCTAGCACAAAGTATCCAAACGCAACACGACCCTTGAGCATTGATTTAGCGGCTTCATCTGTACCACCGCGAATATCTTGCGCCTCCTTCAAAAACCTATTAAGAATAGGCATGTGTGAAGCCGAGTAAACCATAAGGTTATGCGGCGTTTTGACGAAAGGCACAAAGTATTTCATCGTCGGATTGTCTTCAAGAGTATTAGCAATATTTGCCATTGTTCCCTGAAGTTCTTGCTGAAAAGTTTGCTCTTTAGTAATTTTCAACAAACCATCATCAAGGATGGTACCGTTTTCATCAATTTTTTCTTTAGCAATGCGAGCATAAACATCAGAATCAAATTTGAGAATGCCATCATTTGATAGTGTTTCCATGTAAGCCTGACGCTTAAGCTCGATACGAGCATTCATAATTTTGAAAAAATCATCACCCGCAGACAATGCCCGCGTGGGCGCAGTCATAAACTTACTATTAGAAAAGTTGTACATCTGCTCAAGAAAATTGGCAGTACGCTTTTGACTATCAGTCACAGCGGCAGCCTTCATTGCTTCCACATCTTTGAGCGCTTCTGCAGTTCTTAGATCAAATTTTGCTGATCCGCCAGTAGGAACACCAGTAGACCAAGTACGGCTTGCAACAGTCATGGCTTCAGTAAATGATTCCATAACTGCGCCAAGAGACGCAAAACTTGCGGCAGCCTTATCTAAGTCGCCTTCTAAAGTTTGACCCAAAGCCATAGTTGCTGGCCTAAGCACCATGGTGCCAAGGTTGCCTGCAATGTTTCTAGCGTGAGAAAGAGGTCCACTAAGAATTGAGTTGTACATCATCCTCAAGGCATTGCCAAAGCCGATGCGCCAACCAAGAGCATTAAAGCTGATAATCTTGCTTGCATCACCATCAGCAGCCACAAGGCCTTTGGTCATGTTCTGCAGTTCTTGCCGAGCTTGCTCATCACCTCGCTTGGCAAGCTTGACCATTTTGTCAAGATGCTCATCGATCTTATCCATCTCTTTGGCAACAGCTTGCGCGTTATTACCGATCTTGATAGGACCAAGTTTGAACGTTTGCAGGCCACTTGCATAGTGGATAGATGCTTGCTTGTGCATCCGGCTAAGTGTCCGCATTCGATCAACCATCATTTGGAATTGGTTGGACGGGTTACGGCGACCGCTGTCAATCAAATCAATAGTGTTGTTAGCAAGGTCATTGATTTGTATTGCAGCATCTGAAATTAAGGTCTTTGCTGCTACAACACCAGAGCGGCTCAGGTAGACGCCACCTCCCTCAAGATCCTCACCTGCAAGGCCCAGATCACGGAAGATCTGTTCAGCCTGTTCAGGTGTGCCATCAACGGGAGCACCAATAAACTCACGGACCGCTTGGTAAGCCTTGCCTACAGTTGCTTCATTAGATTGACCAAACCTACGGGAAAGGGCTTCTACATCGATTCGAGAGCCAACCTTTTTAACTGTGTCTACAAGAGCTTGCTTTTGAGCGGGGGTGTCAACCGCTTGTGCAATTTTCTTGTATCCAGCATTGGTCATCAATGCACGGGCAGAACGACCTTGTAGATCACCCTTGTAGTTGTCCAGCTCCATGTAGTCCCCAGCCGCCTTAGTGGTATCTGGGTTGGCATCTAGACGGGCTGCTTTTTCATCAACTTCATACTCAGCTTTACGAATAGGTGATGATCCGTAAATCTCATCATGAACTTTACGAACAGCACGGGCTGAGAACTGAGTCATATCAAGACCAGCATCCTCAAGGCCAAGCTGACGTTCAGACCACATGGTGGTGAACTCACTAATTTCTATCTGCTCACCTTGATAATCTTTATCAGACTCAACCTTGGCCTTAAGTTCAGCGAGATCTTTATCAATGCCTTGCTCAAATGCAGCCTTTTCTGCTGCATCACGCTCGGCATGTTCGAGTTGCTTTTTACGTTTGTAGGTTTCTACAGCCTTAGATCCCTGACGCTTAGCGACAAGGTACTCATCCATCTTTGCAAGAGCTTCATTTTTTAGCTGCTCTACGGTTGAATCAGTTTTTCGTACTTTAAGTAAACTTGCTGCCTTACGGCCACGTCGAAATGCACCAATAACTTCTGCTGCACCGTCAATAGTTTCACCAAGGATTCCACCTTCAATTGTTCCAAGAATTTTGGCCTTCCAAGGATTGTCATCCTCTTCAACAGTCATTGCTTTGACTAAAGTACCAAGGAATGGATTATCCTCCTTAATGCCAAACAATTGAGCTGCTTGCTGTGTAAGAGTACCATCGTTAGTGTCAGTGATAATTAAATCAGCAACAGCACCACGGAGAGCTTCTACTTGCACGCGTTGGACCCGAGACGCAACATTGCGTCCTTTAACCGCATTGCCACCTGGAATAAATTTGTAGGCAGTATGAAAAGTAACAAGATTACGAGCAAAAGAACCGATAGCAGTTTTGTTATCAGCAACACCTAGGTTCCAGTTAGGACGAACATAAGCATCATTAGCACTACCATCTTCATTCCAAATGCGTGACTCTTCATCAGCAACACCAAGCCATGTACTGACAGTATCAAGAGCTAGTTCACCTGTTTCGCCGACGGATTCGACAAGCCCAGCACGGCCACCAACAACAGCACGGGTAGTTTCAGCAGCAACAGTGCTAAGTGGACCGCTATAAAGGGTTTGTTCAGCTCTAACATCACCTTCTGCTCTAGAAGCACGGCCTTCATTTTGTGCATCTACATAAGCACCTTGGATGTCAGTTCCAAGTACATTATCTACAGCGCCAGCAATACCAGCTAAAGGTAGATCATCAGAAGTTAAATCTGGTAATGCAGCTTCTGTAGATACCGCTTCATCAATTTCAGATTGCTGTTGCTCTTGATATAGTTCGTCTTCAGTAAGAGTAGAAAGCCGTTGTGCTTCCTCTTGTTCAGCCATACCCCGCGCACGGGATTCGTTAATTTGCAGGGGTTGATCTTCAAGACCTTCAAAGCCGTCTTGATACCCATCCAAAAGTTTATCGGTATCCATTTTTTAATAATGAAGGGATAGGATAAAAGTCTCGCAAGAACTATTATCGTTATAAAGAAAATCCGTTGTCAGACAAGACACGAATAAGTTTTTGAGAATATTGAGGATCAGTTGCATAATCTTGATTACTCAACATTTGAGCTGCCTCTACGGCTGAAGATGCGTTGTTAACTCCTCTATAACTCTTGTAATCCATATACCACCGATTAACCAAGTCTTCTACTGCCTCGTAAGGCGTTCTGTAGTTTTTAAAATTGGCGGTAGTAGTAATGGTTTGTCCATTAAAAAATTCCTGGGTGGCTTTAGCGGTTGCGGACTCAGAACCGCTTGCCTTCATACCAAAGAAGTTATTTGTTCCAGAAACAGCAGTACCACTGGCAGATTCAAGCTGCCATTGAGCTGCTACAAGCTCTGGATATTTAGCACCAGCTTCTTTAGCCAATAGATACATGTTTTGAAATGTACCTGGCTGACCTGAAGGGATTAGCTGATTCATAACCCTTCTACGCATTGCAGGCGTAGAGTCTGTTCGTTCTAGGATTGCAAGATTTTCAGCAGACAAAGATTGCATAGCATTAGCATTTGCTTGGGCTGATGGAGACGATGTCTTGCGTTCACGATCAATTCTTTCAAGTGCGCGTGTCACCCCATAGTTTTGTTGCCCATCAGCTTGCTGCTTCATAAGGTTGCGAGAGGACATTCCCAGGTTTCTGGCAATAGCTGCAATGCGTCCTGGAAATGGCTCGCCAGATTCATAAGCTTCCAGCCCCTCAGCTAATTGCTGTTTGGTGAGTATGCGATCGTGATAGGGATTGACATTGTTAAATGCAACGTCGTCCTTATTAACACTGACACCCGCTTCATTCAAAAAGAATGTCGACAAAGTCTTTGTGAGATCTCGAATCTTACGGCCAGTATTTGGATGAATTTTTTCTTCTACTGTTGGAGTAAAATTATTTCTACCTCCGAACATTGGAAAGACAGGATCCCCGCCACTTAAAGTGCCTGCATCATCACTAGCTTGCTTAATAACTTTTTCCAGTTCACTTCCAAACTTGTTCTTTTCACCAGCAAGAAATGTCTGGACATCAGTAGCAGTGACGCTACCTTCATTATCTTGTAGAAAATCAGCTAGAGCACTTTTGTATCGCAACTTAGTATTATCAATATAAATGGCAGCTTTACTTTCAAAGCTAAGATCATTCATTGTGCCGATGTTGCCAAAGTTTTCTACAGAGGATTTAGCGGCATCTGTAATAAGCTTGTCGTAGGGTTGAACAAGAGCTGCTCTTTTCTCGATGCTAGTAACAAGCTGCTTATTAAGATCTGCCCATTGAGCTGATGTAATTACACCTGCATCAAATGCATCTTGAATTTCGGCTTCGGAGACATCAGGATCTTTAGAAGCAATCTTTTGCTGAAAGTCAAAGTAAACATTATCGTTGTTACGCAGGCCATCTTTGCGGATACGCTGCTGTAGCTCAATAGATTGTTTTCCAGGAATAGCACTCAGCTCTTGCAAAGTTTGCTGTTCAATTTGTTGAATGCGTTCAGGGTCGTTTCCAGCATCAATCAACTGTTCATGGCGTTGCTGAGTAATTTCGAGAACCCTATTGTTATTAGCAGTCCTACGATTACTATCGCGGCTTGATTTACTTTGATCTATTCTATCAATAGCTTTTTGGATTTCCAAACCATAGGTAGTCTCAAATGCTGGCCCAGGCTTACCATCACTACCAATAAATTTAGGCTCTGTAAGGAGTTCCTTTAGCGCATCACCATCTTCCTGGTATTCTAAAAAACCGATGATTTCTTTGATACCTGCATCGTTAGCAGACTTAAGGCTAGGATACTTATTAGTTTTAAAAAGTTCATTGAGATAAGTACGTGTATCTTTTCCAACATCTGCTCCCCCCTCTCTATCTCCTTGGGAATAAGAAGCAGCAAAAACTTCAAAAGCTACTGCTGCTCTTTCTGCTTGACGTTGTTTTCCATAAGCACGGCTAGCTGCAACACCAGCAGTATTCATTACTTGCAACGCTTCACGAGCAACTTCAGCCCTTTCAACAGCGGGCAAGTCGTTCCATCCAGATTGCGAAAGAGCAATACTTCCGTAAGCCATACGGATGGACTGATGATCTGTAGAACTTTTAGCTTCGCTTGGCCTAATAGTACGGCCATCTGGAAGTACAACAGGTGCATCTTGTGAAGCCAAGTCTTGTATGCGGCCGTCCAGCTCCATAATTGCTTGTCTAGCATTTAGGGAACGTGTGTTATTAAAGGCAGCAGCATCAGAATATGGGCCATTAAGATCCTCTTGTAAAAATTGATCACCTGCTGCTACATCAATACCAGCTTGGATTCCGGCTGATTGAATGTTATTAGCATCAACTTTACGCTGTACTGATTCTGGACTTGCGCCAAAGCTAATTGGCTGCTCGGCAAGCTCAATTGTTTCAGCCTCTTTGAGGCGCAGTTCGGACATTGTGCCAGCAAAATCTAAAAGACCTTGAATAGCAGTTCCAAAAAATCTAGTGCGATTTTGTGAAAACTGTGCTTTAGCAGTGAGTTCACTTCGATCTAAATCCATTTGGGCGATCTCATGTCCTTGCTCCAGCTTCAAAGAAGATTCTTCCCAGAGCTGTTCGCGTTTCAGATCATCAGATTCAACAGAGTGATCAAGACGTGTCTTGCCAATATTAGATTTTTGTTGAGCATCTAGCTCAAGAGATTCTGCTTGTTGGCGACGTTTTAGATCACCTCGTTCAACAAAAAATTGTTGTTCAAGTGCTTGCTGATACTGCTTGTCAGCCTTTTCACTATTAGCTGCTTGCTGTGGATTAAACTTTAAATCTTTAGCAGATCCTTTAAAAGTAACACCAGCTTTTTTTTGTGTGTTGTAAATTCGCCCACCCTTACCAGTGCCTGTTGTACCAGTCTGTGTAGCTTTGCTATACTTTTCAGCCATTATGCACTTACTCCATAAGGATCAACAAACATTGGTACATCCGGGTAACTAGGCATATAAGGATCGTTTGGTGCCATTCCGGTACGATCAGCAGCACGTTGGTTAGCACCAAGAGCTTGCAGATAAGCTTGATCCATAGAAATTAAGCTTTGCTCAGTAAGGCTTTCCATAGAAGCTGAAGCTTGTGCGGTTTCAAATCCTGCCTGCCGTTCTGCATCATTTACGAGTAAGCCCACAGACTGGCCTGTACGACCTGCAGAGAGAATTGCCCCTTTAGAACCAATAGATTTGGCTAGAGCAGCTTGCTGTGCAAATGCCGCTTTTTTCTTAGCTTCAGATACTTTGGCTTGCTGCTGCACATACATTCTGTTAGCAGCTTCATTGTTATATTTAACTTGCTGTCCTTCGCTTTCTTTAGCCTTTTGATAACTAGCTCTTTCTGCTTCATTACGTTGAGCAATTTGAGCACGTTCTAATCTTACTTGATCTTTTTGTTGTCTGTAGCTATTAGCAATCTGGACATTTGATTGCTGTACTGAAAGATTATATTGGTCTTGCTGCTGACGTTGACTAAGAATCATTGATTGACGCTGTTGATCTTGCTGAAAGATCGCTTGCTGTCGATTCATTTCTTGCTGGCGCTGCGCTTGCTGCGCCTGCATATTCATTTGAGCTTGTGATGCTGCTGCCTGTTGCTGCATACTTACAGCAGCAATACCAACAGAAGCTGCAGTTGAAGCAATGGCAAGATTAGCTGCTAACGCAGTTGCAGCGGTGATAGTAGCTGTCTCTGCTATTACGCACATAGTTTTACAATTTCATAATACGGAAGAGCATTAGGTCCAGTTGGAACTGTACGCAAAGCGCGAAAACCTAGATGCTTGAGTAATTTGTGGTGGACTGTATTTCGCACATCAGCGACATTCCATAAAAGCTTGTAATCAGATTCGACCTCACTGAGCCAAGCTTTAGCTCCACGCACAAAGGTGTGCGGTTTTGTTGTTATTAGTGGAGTGCATAGCATCCAGATTTGACCTTCTGTGGGGCTTAATCGCACGACACCAGCTATACCTGCTGGATTGCCGTCAGTGTCATGAAAGAACGTAGCGTGTTCACTAATGAGCACCCCAAAAGGAACATGAAGGGGGGACATGCCTGCACCCTTCACTTCCTCAAGGTCTTCTTTGCGCAAATTTTTAAGCACCAACAGACCATCGTTGTATGTGGCCGTGCGGTGGTATTTAGACATTACATTAGGCGAACGCCTCGGTTGTTGTAGTGACCTTCCCAGCGGTAACTGGTGATAGAAGCCGGGAGAGGATCAGATGCCTTAATAGTCAACGTGGCATAATCGCCACGGCTATACACAGGAATCTGTTGTGTACTAATTTCATCGATAGCAGCAGCATTTGCTGCATAGATATCAGCAATAGTAGTATCCAGGTCAACTGTTTTTAATTCATAACCACGTCGATCAATGTCTACTGAATACCGCCCTGAATAGTACAGGTCAATGTAAACATTTTCAATCATTGGAATGTTCAATCGATCAGCACGTTTTTCTTGCTTTACAAAGAAAGATGGTAGCTTTACTTTCATGTCATAGTCGAGTCCAAGAATATAATCTTGGACAGCAAGATCTTCGTCAAGCGTGATAAATGAACCTGTTGAATCAGATTCAATTTCTGGACTTCTATACAAGGTGCTATTACCATCTAGCGTTAAAATTACTGTCGGTTGCATATCAAGTACAAAAGAACCTGCTGGAAATCTGATAATTTTTTTACCTGCAATAGAGGATGCTGCAACAGTAGTTTGAGATTTCAACAAGCTGTGATCTAATCGTGGTGAGAATTTGCTACCAAATGCTGTGATAGGAGATGTACGTGGATCATCTAGCATTTCCATTTTTAACAACACATGAGACGTGCCGTTACGACAAACAAAGTATCCAGTGTCATGGTCGTATCCAACCATTTCTACTGGACTGGGCATGATCCATTTTGACCACCCAGCAAGACTGCGCTCATTACCTGTATTAAAGAACTTAAATGTCCACAAAGTTTTAGAGCCATTACCAAAAATACAGAGGCTATTGTTTGGGCTTGAAGCTGCAAGCGTCAATCCAGGTGGTATGTATTCAGGAACAATACGAGTGTTTTCACTTACTACAGGACGATTATCTACTGAGTCCACAGCCATCTCATACACCTTTGTAAAGGTGTCAGCTTCTGTACTGAACAGAATAGATACACCAGTTTCAAGCGGAGCAATATCGCTGCTATAGCTGTATTGTGAAAGCTCTTTAATTGTGACTGTAGATGGGCCAAATGCTGTTTCAGATGTAGAAAGCAGAAACTGGCTGTTCTCAGCAAACAACAGCAAGCCCTTAGGTGTACCCAACGCTGCTTTTAATGAAGCAGGTTTTGTACTGCTAGCTGCCATATCAATGGGATCAGCATCACTGACGGCAATAGCTGAGCCGACAAAGAAATTAAAAAAATCACCAGGCTGACTTAAGACGATAGTATCGCTTGATAAAAAGCCAAGGCGGTTCATATAGAACACCATGCTTTTAATGGGCTGCCCAACAAAAGATGGATCAGGGTTACTATTAGTGTCACCCACTTCTCTTGCTGCCCAGCTCAGCTCATCGCTATAAGTCGAAGATAACTGACGAACAGTAAAGTCACCATTTGATTCCCGTATCAATGCGTGTGGCATTGTTGCTGGGTTCAAATCTGTAGTGATGCCAGGCTTGTGTGTCTCCTCCCAAGAACCCTGTCCAGGAATTTCACCTGATGCGGGTACAAACTTGACATAGTAATCATCTGCGTCTGATTCAGATGAGTTACGGACAAGTAAGTTAACGCCTTTAATACATTGGTTAGGCAGCAGGCTCACATCATTAACAGAGCCCTTGATGCCGTACAAAGCGTTGTTTGTTGTACCACCTTTAGTTTGGATGTTAAAATCTCTACCATCAGTTCTACGGACAACAATAACGTTACCAACAGGCGTGGCAACATAGCCAGACAATGCTTGTATAGAACTTGTTAAAGATGAAACAATTAAGTTTACATCCAAAGTACCAGAAGTAGCATTTGCAGGGGTTGTATAAGAAGCAGAAGCCTCTGCCGCAAAGCTGTACCCAAAAGCCTCATCCTCAACAGTAACTGTATAGGATTGACCACTTAAAGTAACGCTTACGGAGTCACCACGTCTCCACCCAGTACCGCCGTTAGTAAGAGTTACGCGAGAAGCATACACACTTTTATAACTAAATGAGCTTGAGCTTTGCGCTTGCTGAACATTAGTAACGTTTACAACAATACCAACTGTAGTACCAGAAGGATATATTTGACCGTTAGGAAAACGCTCAAGGTCGGAGGTTAATGTTTCAGTGTCACTGATTACAATGTTAGTAGACCATTCATCATTTCCTGAAGTAGTGTAATTAACAATAGAAGCCTGACTAGGCACATATCTATTGAAATCATTATTAGGATGCTTTTCTACTCTTGCTTCAATACGGACAGTAATAGAACCTGCACTCGTATTAGAAGTAAAGTTATGGTAAAGATAAGAACCTCTAGCATAATTGCTTGCAGAGCCTACTTTTTTTGTAAAATATCCTTGAATTCCATAATCAAAACTAACACCAAATTGCCTTCTACTATTAGTAACATCCTCTACACTTGTTGGAAAGAATGCACCAGGGACTTCAGTAGTTACAAGCGTAGGACTACAGCTTGTGGTTATAGTAAAACCTAAACCAGTTTTAGATCCAGAGGTTTCAGTAAAAGATTGTGACCCAGCTTTAGCACAATTACCATTTGCAGTGTCTTCAAAAGAACCAGGACTAACAGACAGTTTACTGGCTCGATAAACTTTTTGTTGTTGAGTTTGTTGACCATCTTTAAGAAAGTCAACAGTATATTGGGTATTGTAGGCAACCTGATTAACAACGATTAAAGCTTCAGGATCTGCTTCATCGTCCGAAGCCGAGTCCATAGTTACATTTTTCTCAGTATTACAGAGAAGCGTATAGTCATTAATAGTAAGTTGTTGTATATTTCTAGGATTAATAACCTTTAAATACTCACCGGCTGATGCTGCAACATTAACAGTTTGTTCAGTACCAGTGTCTGCATCCCATACACGGATGCTTGTAGAACCACTGTTGGTGTAGATAGCAGATACATACCTCTCAGTTCCATTACGGAAGATGTTGAACCACTTGGCCCCTTCCGGGACATTGGTAGCCAGCTCTCCCACAAATTGTGTAGGCGGTCGTTTTCGACAACCAAAGGTGGGATCTAGAAGTACGTTCTCTGCTTCCTTAACCTGTCCGGGAAGCTTAAGCGGATCAGGCTGCTGGCTTACACCTCCCAGAAGGTTGGGAACAATTTGAGAGATAGCGGCCATAGTTACGGACGAAGTAGAACGTTAATTGGTCTGTACGCAGATTTTTGATAAGTGTCGTCACCATCGAAATCAGCAAAGATGGTGTAGTTACCTTGCTGTGTGTCGTACTCCATAAGAGTGGCGCGAGCAATGGTTTCCTCGCGTTGACCAAAACTGACTGCTTCCTGAGACCCAACGGATCTACCTGCAAAGACGTTTGCTGCGCGGATGGTGATGTAATTTTTAAATGCTTCAGGTAAATTCTCAAAGTCAAAAAGCCACATGACATCGAGTTTTTGTTGACCATCGAATGTGTAAGTATGCTTGACGCGGTCGTAGAGCTTGCCGTTGCGAATGACGGTTTGCTTGCCATCGCCGGGTCTACTATCTAGCTGCAAAACATTATCAGGAATAACAATCTCATTGCTGGTGTTAGGAGTGAACGGATACCCACGTTCCGTGTTGTACTCCCAGCCTTCAGCCTGGACCGCAATAGAAATTTCGTCAAGGATTTGTTCAGCCATCTCCACCAAAGGATTACCTGATTCCAGGTTGGTAACAGGAGCTTGACCGATATTAGAAATGATAGTATTGACGGCTTGTAATTTAGTCGCCTTTTTAATAGCCATTTATTTACTTAGGGAATGGGGAGCCCAAAGGCCCGAGGGCCTAAGGGTGGGTACTAATTAAGCAGCTTGGAGGGAGCCAGCAACAGAAGTACGGAGAGTATCCGCCCCCATCGCCAATTTCCCGACAAGCAGGGAACCTTGATATTGGACCTCAAAGTCTCCACTGGTAGTTTGAATCGTAGGAGCCACAGAAGTAAGAACACCCGCAGCTTCACGATGAAACACTAGACCAGCAAGGTTGGTGTTGTTGACTGCATAGTCGTTGTTTTCACCAGTAACAGCAGCGTTATTAGTTGCTGTCTTACCATACTGATTTGCCAGTACATTGGACTTCAGAATACGGATACCAGCAATCTGGTAGATGCCGTCGCCAGTTGCAAGTGAACCACCGGTAGCGCCAAGATCCCTAGACAGGATATTGGTGTCTACAGACGAAATCAATTTATAATATTGTGTTGGCGAAAGTACGCAGACACGTCCATCTTGAGGCGCATTGCGACCGTCAAGAGTTGCAGCCGCAGTAAATAGACCATCAACGATAGCTTGTGCGTTGTTGGTGTTACCTGAGCCAATGTTTACTTGGAAGCCACCTGGCTCACCAGTCACCACAGAGGCCTCAGTTGCAGCCTTACAAAGGACACGACAAATACGGTCGTCCATGTGCAATGCAAGAGCTTCACCGATCTGCTTAGACAGCTCGCTGCGCTGATCGTATTGCGACAGAATAGAATCTAGATCGTAAGTAAATTGGCTAGACACGAGCAGATCATCCATGAGGATTGTCTTCTCGTTTGCATTCATTGCCGTGTCACCCAAGATAGGCTGACCAGGGGTCATATAGCCCGCACTAAGCTTTCCGCTCAGCAAGAATTGTTTTGACTTGCCTCCTCGAAGGGTGTAATTACGGACCAGTCCTTGGAAGATAGTGCTGCTATTGAAGGCAGAAAATACTTCTCCACTGAACAATTTTAACGCAGTAGCATACTTAGTTGCGTAAGTATTGCCCTGGTTTCCATTCACGGCATTGGGCCGTGAGATGTTAGCCATGTTAGTCATGGTTTTAAATTAGTAAAAGGTTTATAAGTTTGCGAATCGATTCTTTGTTTTGTCTGTTCAGGCCACAGACAGGGCACCGGTACCCAGAGAGTTATCCACCGCAGTGGGCTCAAAGGGCAATCAGAAGGGGATCCGACTCTGAGGTGTCCCCTTCCTTTAGCTCTGGTACCCCCGTTTCCAGATCCATAAACCAACCCCTGGGGGTGTACATGTATGAGGGTCAGATACAAGGCCTCTGAGGGGGCCTGTGTCTTAGCGCTGCTTCAAGTAAGACACACCGCGATAGGTGAGCTTGACTTGTTTTTGTGCAGCCTTTTGAAGACGCATTGCGTAGCGGGTTTGTACTTCTGTCATGAGTAACTCCATAAGACCTAGGCCGCGTTCCATGCCTTAGGAAAACCCGTCCAATTAAGGATGAACGTATGGAGTTTTTAGAAGCCCCACTTAACTCCCGCTTTGACTCCTACTGCAGGATCATTTGCAGTAGTCACACCTGATAGTTCTCCATAAATAGAGGCAGCACCAACGGCTACAGCACCCCCCACTTTTCCACTGAACTGTAGTTCGGAAGTATCTTCACTGGGAATAGAGACAACACTTGGCCCCCCTTGGGCATACCAAGAGAAGTCACCTTCATTACTCTCTACGCCATAGTGGATGTCCAACACAGTTCCACCAAGGGTGCTACCTGAATAGGATTGATTTGCTTCCACGTTTAAATAGGGTGCAGCATGTGCTGCTGAGGCAGCTCCAAACAGGAGGCCAGCAATAAGGATTGATTTCATAGTTAATTAAAGAAGATCGTTACTAAGCGCTAGTCGCGCTTCAACATCGGAACGGAAAGCAGGATCTGTGTGGTACATAGGATTAGAAATATCACGAGCAAGCTCGGCATTACTTCTATATGGTTGAACAGAGGCACTAGCTTTTTGCCCACTAATTAAAGGGGCTTCAAACCCAACATCACCGCGGAAGCGATTGTTCAAAGCTTCGACTGCAAAGCGAATTGCAGCAGGGTTATTAGTTGCGGTGACTGAATTAAAGTTATCAATCTCGGATTGATCAAGATTTTGACCAGCCCAAGAAATCATTTCTGTGTAAGCCTCTTCGCCACCAATCGATTGCTTAATATCGGAGATGGCTGTGTCTTGAAGCTGTGCTTCTTGAGCTGTGGCTTGGGACTGCTGATAATATTGGAGATAATTTTTAATGAGTTCTTTTTGATCCATCTGTGAAAGGCGATCAACAGCCTCCTCAGAAATGGTGCCTGTCTCATCAAACTCTTTACCAAGCTGTTGCATGTAGTTAACAGCTTCATTTGTCTCTTCAGGCTCAGCCTGCTCATCAGTCGGCTCTTGGTTTTCAGTGAGATCATCAGAATCTTCGGTGTTCTCTTGGCCTAGTTTCTTTTGTAGCTCTTTGTAAGCTTTGAGAAGATCTTCCTGAGATTTAAACTTACCATCGATGAGATTGACGCCATTGTTTTCTGCATCGATCTGTTCGTACTGTCGTGATTTGTCTTCAGCTTCAGCTTGAGCAATGCGCTCACCTTGAGCAAGTGCTTGAGCTTCAGCGGCTTGCTGCTCAGGAGTAAGGCCGTCAGAGGTGGTATCAAATGTGGTTGTGGTCATTTAAAACTCAGTTACAGAGATTTCGCCAAAGCCAGCGCTACGGATCTTTGGCTTGATTGAATACTTACCAGCGTCACCATCACTGGTGCCAGTTACTTTTGGTTGGACCTGATACTTAATATCTTTGTCCAGACCAGCTTCAATCTCAGTAGGCTCCCATGCCTGTTGGGTTTCGGGAGTACCTTCATTTCCTTTAAATTTGCCCTTAGGCGTCCGTGCCCGGCGGCGGGCTGGTTTCGTCGGTTCCTGGTTGTCCATCTACAAGTTGTTGAGTCATTTGTTCGCCAATAGGACTCTTGGCTAGTTGTCCAATTTGTCCTATGACTTGTGATTGTGCAGCTTGCTGTTGTGCTTGCTGCTGTTCTTCTGCTAACTGTTCTTCAGTCTTGAGAAGACCTAAGCTTTCTATGCCTGATGCAGCAGCTAGTCTGCGTATAAATTCTGTTGGATTAATGTAACGAGCTAGTGATTCAGGCCCCATTGTTTGGGCCAAAGTACCAACAAATTCCATTAATGCTTGACGATCTTGACCACGGCCTACACCGTTTAAACCGGCTACGATTGTTGGAGATACAAGACCTTTTGGCAAAGCAGGTAACAGCTTTTGCCGACGCATCAGGTGCATCTTGCGAGCCAGATAAGGTAGCAAAAGAGTTGTAGTTAGATTGCCGTAGATTCCAGCTAACTGTTCAGACAGTTGCTGTTGGACGGCCATGACTTCGCTCGCAGTGGTGCGCTCACTGTCACGCACCTCAAGAATAAGAAACGCTTGAGACAAGCGCTGCGTTAAGTTAGCAATCATGTCTTGAACAGTTTTGAAATCTGCTGTTTTGCCAACGTTGACAACAGACACGTCTTCTGCCCGTCCTTGAATAATAGCTCCGCTTGAACTATTTGCTAATGATTGTGGTTTAGTTGTAGAGCTAGGTGATACTAAAAAAATGACCTTACTGGCAGCCGCCGAACCTTCTACTAAAGATTTCATTAGTCCTTCAAGACTTACAAGATCTCCGTAGAACTCTTCTACCCTGCCACGGCCATAGCTTTCACCATCCACCCGTGAAAAGGTTAATGGAATCCAAGGGCTTGTGTTTGTAGGACTTGTACTACGAGAGCCAGGTATCTCCTTACCGTCGCACTCTTGATACCAGCGATGCTGACCATCTTTAAGTTCGACGTGGGTAAGAATCACAGCATCTTCTGCTTTACCTTTATTAGATCTGCTGGGGACACCCATCTTTGGGCCGTCCTCACCAGGCGCATTTACATTTTGTTCAGGAGCGACTGACTGAAATTGCTTTGGTAGCATTTCTCTGTCAACAATCTCCTTAGTAATAATTTCAGTTACGTTGCCATCACCATCACGGCTAATGACATAGCGGTCAAGAGGATAAACCTTCAGAGCTTTCTTTCCTTGATAGACAAGGCAATTGCCTGTGACTACCAAATGCTTCATAGCATTATGCAGAGCAACACGATCGTTTGATTCGTTAACTTGCTGCATGATGATCCTCTCCATTTTATTAAGAGAGAGATCAATTTCAGAACGGACAGCATCATCCATTTCTGGAATCTTTGCTAATTCGCCGTCGTTTATCTGAAGCTTAAAGAAGGGAATATTGATTGGAAAGAGTGCAATAAGTAATTTACTACTTAAAACATTTGCCGCTCTGGCTCCTGTTGATTGATAGGGGGAATGCAAAGTCCCACCCTGCTCAAGACCATCTTCTGTAAGGAGGTACGGCAGGGTAAGCAATGCACAACGTCGCCCCATATCTAGGAACTGTTGCCTCTCCGCTTCAAGACGCATTAAGCGCCCATACACAGAGCTTTTCATTTATTAGCTTGGGATATTAAGGCCAGTAGAACCGGTGCTTCCAGACGCGACAGAGCCAAGCTTCTTAGTCAAAGGAATGCGTAGAGCACTAGCCCCTTTTGAAGCTTGCTGCAATTCCTTACGTTTGGACTTGCGCTTTTTCACAATCGGTTGATCTGTGGATTGACCCTCAACTTGCACAGGAGGAGGGGCCTGAGCTTGTGACATAGGCACAGGAGGCGGAGCTGATGGTGCAACAGGTTGGGCCTGCATTGTTTGTACAGGCGCTATAGGAGGAGGAGGTGGAGCCTGTTGGGTAGTTGGCAAAGGTTCTGGTTCTGGCAGTGGTTCTGCCTTTGGAATTTTTGGTGCTTTAGGAGCGCTACACATAATCTAATTTTGCCAGTAGATAATCGACAACACTGCGTTGACCAGATCGGTACATAATTCGAGCAATGTCATCTTTAGGGTTTGGTGTGAATGGTGGATACATTGCATCTAGCTCTTCAATCAATTTCTTGACTGGCTGGTCGCCATGGAAAAGATCTGAATGCGTTAGCTCATCAGGCATACTGCGGGAGGTCATTGTTGTTAGTTTCAAAGAACGCAGGCATAACGCTGCGGCGGGTATCCTTAAGCTCATCAGCACGGCCTTTGGTGTAAAGGTTGTCAGACTGACGTAGCCAGAAATCTTTGTTGAGATATTTGTTTTCAGAAGTACCCAATAAATCCATAGCCCAGTGGACAGTTGCTTTGCGGAGCTTGTTTAGATTGGCAGTAGACTTTAGGCCAAGATCATGAGCAACCATCCCATGAAGTGCAACATGAGTAACTTCATCACGGCTAACATCGCTAGCCAAATTGATAAGACCGGCGCACCCATTAAATCTATAATAGGGAAGCAATACAAAAAACACGGAGCGTTCTAAGATTGCAGTTTTAAGAATAGGATGTTCAGGTGCTTCAAGCCATGCCTTGCGAATCATGATTGCTTCACGCTCAGCCTTTTCATCAATGCCGTGAGCTTGAACGGCGTATTGAAATCCAAGATCGTGCTTATCCTCATCTTGCATGTTGGATTGCAAAGCAGGGATAACGCCTGGATCATCTGGTAGATCTTTTTCAAGACCTTGCTGCAGCATTTCTTTTACAGGAAGTTCAAGAGAACGCAAAGCTAGACAGCGCTTAAGGGTATCGTTAGACCCCTCAACAACTGTTCCTTTAGTTATTTGGACAGGAGTCCAAGAACGTTTACGAGATACGATTTTTGTGTATGTAGACATTTATTCAGCACATGAAGAACAAAATTGCTCCTCTTCATCTAACGCAAATATGTTTCGGTAGTCATCGTCTTCGATGATCGCAGCAGCATCATCCTTACGGAGTGTGTCTGTTTGCACCATTAATGAGTAATAGAGAGAGGTTTGTGGAGATGCAAACCAGTCCTGGATAAAATTCTCATCCATTGTGACCATGTCGGACCACCAATTTAGAGAATAACCATGGAACAGGCCCGTGTTGGTCATCATTTTGACCATACCATTTGCCACATTAAGAAAGGATTTGTATCCAACTTCCGAAGCTATCTCAACGTCACCGTAAGAGACAGTCTGCGTTCCGAAAGTGGAGCTTACCCGATCAACTTCTCTGTTGATGGGTGGGGCGATCTCTGGACAAGTTGTGTTACCACGCAGGTCCGTATAGTTATACGAACAGGTCGCCGTTGGTGCAATGGTGAACGCTCGCTCCATGCCGTTGTCACGGGCAATACGTTCAGCAGCTTCAATACCTTTACGCCACTCAGTTGCTAGCTGAAGAGCAGGGGTATCACAAAGGGTGTATGGAGTTGAATTGACAACAGCTAAGGCTCGGCCAAATTCCTCATAGGTGACATTATGGATAGACAAGTGGTTAGCCAAACCAAGGATGCCCAGGCCAACCTGCCGATCCTCTTCAGGCGACAGGTAGTAGCCAGACTTGTCCACGCCAGTGCGTCCGTGAAGTTCGCACAACTCAGTCATGCCCTGCTGAAAGGCAGGGACGATGTCATCAATTTGCAAAGCACCAGCGTTTACATGAGAAAGCAAACATGAGCCTCTACTGATAACTAGAATTTCAAGGCAAACGTTAGACAAAAGTCTACGTCCATGTAAATCATATTTAATCTTGGACAGCCAAATGTCACCATTACGGATACCATCAAGCAACAACTTTTTTACATCTGGTTCAAAATTATTCCACTGGTCTTCAGTTAAATCAACACAGCGTTTAATCCAGGGAAGCTCTTGTCTAGTAGCAGTAATAAATTCTTTAAGGTCTGGATGATCTGCCGTAATATGCGCAACAATTGCACCTGAGCGGTACTGCCCACCTCTGCGTAAAACTTCATTTAACACAGAAAATATTTTGAGGAAGCTCACAGGCCCAGAACTGATCAGACCTTTACCATTGTCACTGCCTTTAGGTCGAAGCTTTCCAACATGAATAGCAACGCCTGCACCAAAGCGAAGCGCGTGAGCGGCAAAGGAAATTGCATCACCAATACCATCTTTGCCGTCATAGCTGTCCTCAATTTCAAAACATGTGCAGCTAACAGGCAGGCGTCCTTTAGGATTCTCTTGCCAAGATTTTACACGTCCTGTCTTTGCAATAAATTCATTAGACATTAGATAAGATCAGTTAGATAAGGGGAATGATAGTGTGGAGGTTTAATAACTTTGCCAAACTCATTTTTGATAGGCTTACCATCAACAAGCTTGGACATATTAGACTCATAAATACGATCCATTGCCTCGTCTAAAGGCCAGGCCATTGCAGCAGCATACTGATAGCAAGTGAATACTAAGTCCGCTAATTCTTTTAAAAGATTTTCACGGCTGCGTTTGTTTTGGATATACTGAATAGCCTCAGCATGTGCCTCCAAAAATTCCTGGTACTCCTCCGAAATCAACATCTGTTGAGTCATCGCTGTATCGGGGTTGAATACTCCGATTGGTTGATTCATCACTTGGCGAAACATAATGGCTTGGGCCATCAGATCGGGTGCTAGTGCTTTCATCTTGGGCTGCGGTTTCAATGAGTTTGCGTAAATAGGTTGCTGCCTTTGTAAGATCATCCAGGCGAGACTCGTCATGCTTTTTACCAGCTCGAACAACGTATTTAATAATGTTGCCCTCAAGAAAATTGAGGTCTTGGGCAATGATAAAGTCCCACGGTTGGATAGATCCGTGGCGATAGTGTGGTGGATTAGTTTTGCTCATTAATAACTTTTTGATAGAAGTCTTCAAGCCAGTCAGGCCAGAGGTTGACACCATGGGGAATGTCCATACCTCTATAGGCACGCTTACTTAAAAGAACGTTCCTCAGGAATTTCAGCTCCTGTGGCGTCAAGTTCATTCCAAGCTTTTATGATGTTATTGAGTGTGTTCTTAAGCAAAAAGTTATGCTTTAGAAGTGATTGACAAATCTGTAAAGTTTGCTCAGGACTTGCCTTTTCAATGTCACCTAGCATTGAGGCAACTGTAAACTCTTGTTCAAGCGTTAACTTTGTCACTGGATCGGGTAAGAATTTCATTAGGAGTAATAAGTATGGGAACTTGTTTATCCATATCCCAATCTGTTGCTTGCAAAATGCGAGCTAGCCTCAGGTTGCGAAGTGCATCCTCTTCAGTCTGTCCAGCTTTCTCGTAGGTCTCTACGATTACTTTCCAGTAGTTTCCATCCTTAACTTTTTCAAGGATCTGCTCAGCTTTTTTAGGGCCGACATTTTTGGCTCCTTTATAACCATCTGTGCTATCACCAGTGAGACATTGCTCCCACAGTTTTAGCTTTGCAGTTACAGGATCCTGTGTAAATTCATCCTTGAGGTTGTAGATGCGACAGGGGATTTGCAACAAGTCTTTGTCAGGAGAGATAAGAACAAAGTTGTTGATGTCACCTTTAGTTGCCAAGATGCCGAGGACATCATCAGCTTCTAGCCCAGGCTTCATGACGCTGTCCCAAGTAGACATGCACCATTCCTTTAACTTTTTGTAGCCAGCAGGCTTTCGTTTGTCTTTGCGAGAACCTTTGTAATCTGGATCAATGTCTTTGCGGAAGTTTTTTGTGTCTGTAAAACACAGCAAAAAATCATCAGTATCGAAGCGTTCCCTTAGGTTGCGCCACTCTTGTTTGACGATTCGTCTGCCTTCTGTAAAGTCACCGACGATTAAGGTGAGATCGGCTGCATATTCAAGTTCCAGCTCGGCCGCGGCGGCCGCTCTGTAAACAAAATAATCAGCATCGATAAGTAGCTTTGGTGGTTTCATTAATTAGTCCCAAAAAGATTCCCAGCCCTTTGGCTCTTTGCCTCTAGTCCAGCGAATCTGTTCGGTAGCAGGGTTGACATGGATTACATGGACATCATTTGCCACTGTTGCGCCTGTTGATTTCCAGCACTTGTTTTGATAGCGCATAGATTTCACATCACATTTGAGATGTTGATCACCTTGTTGAAGGATAAGATCAACCGCTCCTGTACAACCGGCATTAGAAAAGACTTCAGCACCACGCCGCCATGCCTCTCGGATAACGTGTAGTTCCCAAAAATCTCCTTTACGGTTGCAATCAGTGGCAATCGGCCCAGCTTTTTCCGATAACGGATTCAGCATCTAGTTCACAGCGGAAGTTAAATTGCTTCTGAACATCTTTCATTGCAGCTACCAATATGAAGGCAGCTTGTTCAGCATGGTCAGGGTGGACGGAAAGCTGTTGTTCATCATGTATGAATCCCAGCGGTCGATAGTCGAGTTCAGCCTCTTGTAGAAGCTCATGACTTCCAAGAAGCCAAGCCTTACACAAAATCGCACCACAGCTTTGCAATAAATAGTTGGTGGCCGCATAACTTTTGTCCCCCAATCTAATTGGCCTTCCGTCTAAGGCTTTGAGTACACCTGTCTCCGCACGGGCTGCGATTGCAGTGCTTAGTTCAGCAAAACCATCCAGTCCAGACATAATTGCTGAACGGATACGTTTACCTTCTTTAGCTGCATCTTTCTTTGATGCTCCGGCAGTCAATCCTATGCGAAAATTCGATCCTCCATAGATCATCGCGTAGGTTACAGACTTACCTGTAGATCTAGAAGTTTTGTAGATGTCAGCCAGCTTTGTGTGGATGTCACCTTCAACAACTTCTTTAGAAAATGCGCCTCCATCAAACAAAGCTAAGTAATGTCCAAGGCAGCGAAGTTCCAAGCCAGAAGCATCAGCTGCTACCTGAACTCTTCCCGTACCCGGCCCCCAAAGTTCCCTGTATTCAGGTTCACTTGGGGTCTGGGCGCAGTTTGGACGCAGGTGCACCATTCTTCCGCTAACAGTATTAAGAACACAGGAGTGGTGGACCTTACCCTTGACTGCAAGTTTGAGCCAAGAGTTTTGCCCCTCACTTAGCTGGCCTAGATGTTTTTGAAGAGTCAAAATGCGGGCGAATTTTTTAGATTCGTCTGTACAAATCTCCATCAAAATTTTTTCATCAATTTTTGGCCGACCTGTATCGGTCAATTCACGAGGCATCCAACCGCGGAAGTTTTGAAAAGCAAATGCAATGTGCTGACGGCTGGTGGGGTTGAACTCCTTTAGCCGTGTCATGGTTGCCCCTTCGATATAGCCTTTGGTTTGGTTAGCTCGCTTGGGAGTGAACTGACCACCATCAACCATGTGGAAGGTGTCACGCATCTGGTCAGAGAGAACCTCTAGCTCAGATCGCAACTTGCTTTCCAACTCATGAGCTTTGCGGACATCAAAGTCCCAGCCCTCTCGCTCTTGCCAAGACATCACCTCAGCAAGGCGATGCTCTGTCTCAATACAGTCTTTGTATTGTTCCAGCTTTGGCTCGAAGAGCTTGCATAGCTCGACGTTGACTGCCACGTCTTGGATGCAGTACGCCAGCATCTCTGCTGAATACTCAGACCAGTCAGTGGTTTTGCCGAACTCAGACTTGTAGCGGCCCAGACGAAACCCCCAGCTCTCCAGCGAGGCACGGCCATACATGTTTGCTGGCATGTTGGCTGGCTTAGATCTAAAGTCCCGATCTAACAAGTCGGTAAAGAACAACCGACTAAGGATCAAGGTGTCATAGATCTTCTTTGGTTTGAAGAACGGGTAGATCTCTCTGATGAACTCAGTGTCAAAGGAAAGGAAGTTGTGCCCCCATACCTCGTCTGCTTCCATCAGATATTTAATGCCAGTAACGATGGGCTCATTGTCTGAACCTTTATCGTCATAACAAAGAACCTGGCCCGTATCTAGATCTTGTGTAACTAAACAATGGATGATTGGACTGTCTTGTCTAAGAAGTCCATTCGTTTCAATGTCAGCAACTAATCTCATTTGTTCATGGCCCGACATTCTGTTAGCTCTTCTTTAAGAGCGTCATAACAATCGGTACCACCAACCCAACGATCTAGTTCTTCACCAAGATCATCAACTAACAGCATTGTAGGAAACAAATTAATGTCGTATGCAGCTAGTAATGCTGAATGGTTTTCCTTGCGTAATACAGAGATTTGATGAATTAAATCAGGCTCTCTTGATACAATAGATTCCAGTCTTTTTGCAACACGCCCGCAAGGTGGGCAGTCTTGCTTTTTAAATAAGACTAGATGCTTTCTAGAAGTCGGAGTAGACATTAGAAGATGCAATAGTAGGGGTGAGGGATTCAGTAAGACGGCCAGTTCCCTGGCTGTAGTTAAGGGTTCCCGCAGGGCCGCAAGAGCCACTGAACCTGTTTTTGAGCACAACGAGTTCAGCGGAGTTATCACCTCCACTGATGTTTCTCTGAACGGCGATACAGACATCACAAAGCTGCACAATTGAATGCGAACCTCTTAACATTTGAAGAGAAATCTTTGCACCATCTTCTGGGCCTTTGTCACCTTGAGAACGGCGAAGATGAGAGATTAATATCATCCCTACACCAGATTCCTCACAAAAAGAACGCAGCATAGTCATACAGCGATCAATAGTTTGGCGTTCGTTATCCATCTCCAATCCAGAGATAAGGATGGATAGGTGATCAAGAATGATCCATTTCACGTCGTGGTGGGCTACCAGGAAACGGATGTCATTAAGGATGCAGTCGAGATCAACACTCCCGAAACCATCCCTAAGGAAAACGCGACCGCAACCAAGACTGCCATCAAAAGCGGCTCGGAATTCATGTTCTGGGATTTCATTGTTGAGATGCAGTGGTTTGTTTGCTTTGATACTCATCAACCTGAGTGCAGTTCTTTTAACTGACTCCTCAAGCGCTATGTATCCAACAGAGCCAACATCTGAGTCAACTAAGTGACTGCAAATTTCAGCAGCTAGTGTGGATTTTCCCGTCCCCGATCCAGCCGTCAAAACCACTAACTCACCCGCTCGCAAGCCGGAAGTTACAGAATTAAGAGAAGGGAAAGGGTAATCAACATCGCTTGTATGTAGAGGTGTAGATACAAGATCAAACAGAGTCCGGCCATCAACAATTGAAGCCGGGGTATATATGCGTTTATTCCAAATAGCTTGGCGTACTGCCTCACTATCACCAGCTTGTAAAGCTTCGCTTGCATCCTTGTATTCAGACAGAGATGCAAGAAATGCTTTGCCAGGAGGAAATAATTGAACGCATTCTTCGGCCGCGGCCACCCCTGCCGGATCGTTGTCATACATGAAAATGACTTCATCGAAGCCCATCAGGTATTGCAACTGAGCAGAAATAGCCTTTTTTGCCCCTTTAGCACCATTACTAATGCTTATGCAGGGCCACTTCGGACGACATTGATACACGGAAAGGCAATCGAGTTCCCCTTCCGTTACAACAATCGACTTGCCTTTGCCAAATAATTGTTGACCAAACAGACGGTGTTCGCTGTTTTTGCCATGCCATCTAAACTCTTTGTTGAGAGTTCTTTCTTTGTACCCAACAATTCGACCGGCTTGATCGTAATAAGGGAATTTAATTACGGGGCCTTGATCAACTCTGACATTGAACTTTCTAAGCGTGTCCTCATAAAGTCCTCGGGACTTGATCCCGGCAAAATCTCCTGAGTAATCGATTGTTTTAGCTCGGTAGTGAGTTTTTTCTTGACCTGATTTTTGAGGAAAGTAGGTGTATCCACAAGAAAAGCAATGACCATGATCATCGCTGTAGATGCAATAAGCATCACTGCTAGAGCAGGACGGACACGCAATGTGTCTTTGTACGACGAAACTTTCTTCATCCGTGGTCAACATCTTCAAGAATTTCAAGGTATTCGCGGAGAATGTCGATGATTTCCACGAGGGGTACTCCATCTCGCTCCCGGTCGTAAACCCAGGAATCAAGTTGATAGAACACATCTGTTTCAAGACTCATAACAGCCAATCGTCAGGAATGTTGGGGTAAATGCACCACTTAAATCCATGCTTATCGCACCAATCTGAGTAGCGGGTTTTAGAATTTCGGGTAATAGTATTGTTTCTTTGAAACACAAATCTCAGATCTAAGTCGGGATGTTGTTCCTTAAGAGCAACATGCTTCCTACGCTCTGAGGGTTTAAAGAACCCTTTGACTTCTAAGACGACACCATTTTTTAAATTAAAGTCAGGAGTGTATCGAGACTCCAAAACATATTTAAACTTCTGTGCCTCATATAAGAAGGGTATATTCTCGGCTTCTAGTTTTTCTGCTACCCGCTCTTCTAAACCAGAGCGGAACTTAGGCATTAAAAGTCATAGCCCCCAGCAGCAACAGGCTCAGCATTTGCTTGCCTTACTTGTGGTTCACTAGCTTTAAATCCCTCAGTTTTACCAAACATTGCAACGACATCTTCAGTAGAAAGAGATCCACTATCAGACGCACCATTCATTGTTTGTAGTTGAATAACCTGGACACCTAGCACTTTGAGTGTTGTACCTTTAGCCGGTTTTGTGTAAGGAACTTGTTGACAAGCGATCTTAACTTTTGTCCCCTTAGCAATAGGCTTAAGAACATTTGCATCAATTGGATCACCATTAGTATCAACAAAGACAGGGCGAGCACGTCCTGTATCTCCATCAAAACTGTATTTAACTAGACCATCTTCATCCCACTTAGGAACATTGGTAGAAAGCCTACCTGTAACCTTTGTTTCTACCCATGCAAGTAGTTCTTCGCGGTCTTTTTCTGCCTCTTCCAGGACTGAATCCGGGAGTCGGAAGCTAAAACAGCAGTTGTTATACTTGCCAGAAGGTTCACCTAAGTTGATGAATCCTTCGAGGGTGGTGCTGAAAACGTAGCGGTTTTTTGACATGAGTGAATTTAGAGATCAAATTCTTTGTATGATTTGATATAGTTTTGTAACTCTTCTTCGGAAAAGTTGACTACATCAGGATCGCCATAAGCCAGGTACATTGCGTACTGCTCAGGCGTTAATTTCTCGATTTCGAGTTGAGATAACTGTTTTAGTTTCACGGGTTAGTACAAGGTGTGTAACTTCCTTGTGATGCCAATAAAAAAGCGGCCCTTTGGCCGCATGGGTGTGTATTAGGTGCCAGTACCTGAAACTAGCGCGTCTACCAATTCCGCCACATCCGCTTAGGCCTGGACTGGGGTTTGCCCGATCCATAGCGCACTGATAAAACTACCAGATCGAAAAGCGGTGTGTAATTGCAAAGTGGCTAGTACCTAAATCAGAACGATTCAGCTAAGGCAGCCAGCTTCATCAGCCTGTCTAGCTTAGATGGGTCAAGCGTCAATAGCTTGTCCAAACCAGCAGGCAAGGCAGGGATAGATGCAGCATCAGCTTTGGCTTTACCAAACGTATTGATGGCATGGCGTTTAGCTGCGTCGGTGGCGTGGCAGTACCGCTCCACCATTTTCCTGTCTTTCCATCCACCAATCTCAGCAACCGTGGCAGAGCTGTTGTGTTCCCCAAGCCAAGTGGCAAAGGTGTGGCGCAACGTATGCCAGCAATATTGCTTGCGGTTGGCGTACTTGTTGTCGAAACAGGGCAAGTCCAAGATCAAACGGAAGTGATCACGCAGCAATTTGCCTCCGGCTTTCGTTGGCTCATATTGAGCAAACAAATTTTGGGTGCTGTTAGTGCAGTGTTCTTTCAGCCAGCGTGCGCTGTCCATTAATTCAGGGCAGATAGCCATCTCTCTGTACTCACCGTTTTTAGTAGTGAGACCGATGTCAGGATTTCCACCAACCCAAATGGTTGGGACTGTGTATTCAAAATCGATGTCAGCGCAGCGAAGCCGAAGCATTTCAGCTTGACGCATTCCTGTGTAACAAGCCACATGAATGGCATGAGCCATAAATGGATCTTCCAGGTGCTCTACTGCGTAGTAATGAAACTGTTTAACAGCCTCTCTTGTGTAGTACGAGTGACGCACTTTTGATTCTGGAAGTTTGGTACTTGATGGATCACAAATAATTGTGTGACATCCAGCCCGACGTGTGAATTCAATGGCCGTTTTTAAGACGCCCGTCACACGGTTCATTGTTGCTTTGGTGTTCCCAGGCTTGAGCTTTTTGTACTCAGTCCTGAGTTGATGCCAAAACCAGGCTTCCGCGCAATGCTTTACCGGATAACTAGCACCGAATAATTCCATAACAACATCAGCGTTGATGCGATTAGGTTCTTCTCCGGCAGTGTCATCCCATTTGTGCTCAAAGGTATAACGAAACACCTGTCCAATGGAACGGAGTTTTGGAGCTTCGAAGATTTTTACCCGTGGCATCGCACTGGGTTGACGCTTGTAGACCATGACTTCATACGGTGTGTGTGAGGTGAGTATAGCACCGAGTTAGTACCCGGTGTAACAAGAGTCTAGTCCAGTTCGTCTGTGTAGAACGTGAGTTCGGGTGCTGCACATACTTCCAACCAATCACCAAGGGCAGCTAGTGCTGACCCCTTTTCAAATTGATCAGTTGCAACGTAGTGATGGATGCGTTCCAACATGGTGGCGTTGGGTGCTGGTTTGAGATCGTCCATTAGCAAAAGAAATAATCGGATTCATTGACCAGTTCAATATCCAAAGTGTTTTTCATGAGGTCTTCTGGTATCTCTACCCCAACCTCATTTGCCCACTCTTGAAGCACGGGGTGTTTGTACATTTCAGCAAAATGGAGTCGTACTTGTTGACCCATTTCACGCATGTCACATGATCGACCAAGAGTGCAGTCATGGATGCACATGAACGGCTTATCCCAATAGGAAAAGACGTAGTGGATCAACGCTGCATCAGCGGCGTGGACCACGTTTGGCGCAAGCGCATTCTTGTGGTGTGCCTTATCTACTTCACCAGCGCCATCAGCTACAAATGAAGTGACAATGCTGCCAAGAAGACGTGTCTTGACTCTCTTTCCTTTTGGCTTGCGAAGGTCTTGTACAACCTTGAAGCCTGATGGTGATGTCCAGCAAATTTCATCCTGTGTTTCAAGGATTTTTTGAGCTGAGCTTTGCAGCCAGTTCATTGCATTTACTGGTCCAGGAAAAATTGAAGGAATAGCTTCATCGTATATGGCATACACAATGTCAGACAAAACACCAGGCTCAGATAAATCTCTGCCCTGAGCATTTAGCTCATTGCGTATGTACGAACGAGCACTATTTCTCGAAACTCCATAAGGCACCGTCATGCATACTCGTTTGCTTACCTTGCGATTAAGCCACGAATTGTAAGGACTATCTAACAAATTAGCTGCATAATCTGCAACTGTTTTGTAGCCATCCTGTGGCTTGTCTCCTGGTGTCAAGTTCACGAGGTCTCCGCCATTGCCGTCAAGAGTGAGCGAACACAGCACCTGAATTCCACTTTGAGTGGCGTCAACTCCGACAGGCAGACCTGAAGTCCACTTTGTTTCCCAAATACAACAGCGAGCAAACTCGCAGCAGCTCGCCATAAAGACCCATGGCTCAGCAGCAACTTCCCAATCAGAAATAGTTCCAATCGGATCGCGTGCAATGCGTTCGATCAGGGGAAAGTTGTCATACGTCCAATCAATACGATCTTTCATTGACATCTTGTCGTTGCCGTATGCGTTGCTGACGTTGAACGCCAGGTAATACGGATCAACGACTCCCTCTCCTGAAAAATACAGAAGGCTGCGATCGAAGTCTGTGCCCTGTGGATTGAGAGCGGTGTTGTTGTAGTAGATACGACCGCGGTAGTCCGCTGAAACCACGCAATAGAACGCAGGTTCGTCGGCATACTTGTTCGCTACATACATCACTTCTGAGGTACGCCAGTTCCTTTGTGCAAGCTGTGCGTTGTGATCTTCAATTGTGCGGCGAGCTCTTTTGTACTCCCTTAGTTCCTCCTCTGTTGGGTGCTCACCAGGCGATGCTGGTGGGTCAATAAATTTGTCACAGCAGAATTTACCAATGGAGATTTGGTGCTCTTTGCAGTGGTTTGCTACCTCCAGCACATCACGGTTAATTCGAAGAGCTACGCCCATCAGATTGTTCATCATGCGCAAAGGCAGCTCGCCCTGCTTACATGCGCCCAATGAATGCGACTTACGAATCACAGGTTGAGACTTTCGGATAATTTCGCTTAAATAGCCTCCAGGCTCTTCATTGGTATGTGCAATAGGAGGACACAACATCGGCCACTGACAAAACGCCACACTCTCTGCTTGGTGTGTAATGGTGTCACGCAGTTCTAAATATTCACGGCTATACACCAACACAGAGCATTTGCGTAGCTTGGTCCTCTGTCTAGTCTCAACCTTTAGCCAACCTGTGGCACGCATGAAGATGTCAAGGAGCCAGCCACCAACCTTGTGGTGGACTGTCCTGTTCCATGAAGGCCATTCAATACCTGCCTTATTAAACGCACGCTTGAGCACCGTGTTTTTTTGACGTGTACCTGTTGCAGGGTGAAAGTACCTTTCTGTGTCTTTGTACAAATCACGGTTTTCTTTCCAATACCAGTCAAGTCTCAGTTGGTTATGTACTGCTTGTGACATAGGTACGGACAACTCCACTAACTGTGGATGTGATTCTTTGCCAAGCACGTCAAGCCCTGTCTTTGCAATGATTACCCACACAACGTATGGGTCAACATTCTTGAGCTTGTTTACAACCAATTCAGCATCAACTGCCGCCTTGCCTTTGCGTAACAAATGCAACCGTTCCTCGTACAACACAGCGAACGAATGTGCAAAAGATTTGATTAACGCCTGCCCCAAAATGGTGGATGATGCGTAAGACTTTTGATTCGCTCTATCAACACCCCGACGGAGGGTATCGATTGCCTCTTCTGAAGCCTGGCGTTCTCGTTGGAGTTGCCGCGCAACGTTGTCTAACTCTCGTGATTCCACAGGTAAAAAATGCAGGTGACAATTGTGCGAGTTGATACAAAAAAACCCGGCCGTCAATGCCGGGTGTGTTGTGTATGTGGTGTGTACTTACAAAGAAATAAAGATGTTTACCCAAACAAATAAAAGGAACAGCAATAAAACATAGCCTGCATTATGCAGCGTTTGAATCTTCAACCGAGATAACATATTGAGATGAGGAGCAAAGGCTCCGCGCAATTAGGGTGGCTTCGTTATAAGTGCGGGCGAGGCATTCGTCCACATCAATAACATTTTCTGTGTCGCTTCCTAAGAAGATGAAGAACTTCCGATGCAGAAGCGGCGGCAAAGAAACAGGAATAGTCATGATTGAGTGAGGTTGCGGTGTTGTTGTTTTTTAAAAGTGAGCCAGAAAGCACGTTCAAGAGTCGTAAGTTTTGGCTGCTTGACATTGAGGTTTTGAAGAGCTGTTACTTTTGCTTGATCAATAATCGGTTGAGGATTACTTGACCGGCGCAAGCTTGATTGGCACGGCATGGTTGCTTTATGTAGTTGCCGAATAGATCGGCAATAGGTGGGTCAGGGTTTGCACCTGACCGCTCGCGTTTACGAATCACCAACCTGTGTGTGTGGTATGAGGTGTGTACCAACAATCAAAAAACTTTGGCGATCTCGTCCTCATCCATGAACATGAGAATGTCCCAGTAAGAACCAAACAATCGCTTGCATTTTTCGGTGTTAGCTTCGATCTTTTTGCCCAACTTGTAGGTAATGTCTTCATCTTCTTGTAGATAATGATTATCTATAACAAGTGAAGCAATTAATTCAGGAACTGTAGGATCATCAGTAATAGCTGGTCCTGTGAAATACCAGAATTCTTCAGTCCCGTTACAAGTGGTTAGGGTGAAAGTCCATGGGTGGGCTTTTCTGTGCCACTTGTCGAGTTCAGCTAACTCGTCAGGCGTGAAATCGATTCCGTATTGAACGGATGCGGCTTCCAAGTATGTAATGCCAGTGAGAGACGAAAGGTCTGAAACTGTCATGGTGTGGTGTGGTGCGGTGCAGGTCGGATCGCCTGCATGAACACAAGCTACCCACTGTGTGTATGCAGTGGCTAGTCTGTTGTTATATTAATTTACAATTGCAATTCGCTCCTGTGTCAGGCGAGCTTCAAGCATCTTTGAGATGCCAGCCCGCTGGCTATACCCGCGTGGATATTGCTGAGCCATGGCTTGTACAAAAGTGCGTACCGCTTGTGGCCCGTCTCGTTGTTCGATCAGGTGAAGGGCGTACTTGACGCACGCTTGCCATGCCCTGAAATCTGCATCCCCATGCACCATCAGTAAATCGGTGGGTGTGTCACTTGTTGCCCACTCCATAAAAGTACACGGCATTAAAAGAATAATTATCGCTCTCAATAATTGCTTTATATTATTTTTGTATTCATCTTTAAATGGATGCGAATTATTTCAACAACTCATCAAAGCCTACGCTCTGTGGTATAGGGACAACACGCCTCAGCCAAGCGCTTGCTTGTGCTTATCAGGTATCACCGCCAAGCCTTCATACACACCAGTTCTACACTCTGTTCTCTTACTGCAGAGATTGCAGGGGAAACCAAAGCAAGGTTTTTCGCTTCCTTTATCAAGAGGAATGTCAAGAGAAGCAAGGGTGTTGTTCATCCAATTGCAAGTCTGCGCTTGCTTATGAAAACTATGCCTTGCGCACCGGTACATCAGCTCACCCATAGTGATGCCGAGGTAAGCCGCATACAGCTTTAATGCCTTATGGCATTCAGTGTTCATTGGAACCTGTACAACAGGCATCGATCAGAATTTTGTTACTAAGTAGTGTATCACCTACTTACACACCTTTGGGGCTAGCCGTCGAGTTGGTCCATAAGAACAGACAGCAAGCGCTTTAGTTCTGCTTTGTTCAGATCTGCCCCATCCATGGCGGCTTTTGTGATCTCATCACGGAACTGTGCCTGTGGTTCAGAAATCCTTGGGTCTGCCTTTGCTGGAAACTTAATGCGCGCCTCTTCCATTTGAGCCTTAAACGTTGGGGTTTGCATGGCATGGACTACCAACTCTGCAGCCATACGGCTCAAGCTGTGCCTGTTGTGTTTTGCCAGAGTTTTTAAGTCTGCATAAACCTGAGGCTGCAACAGGACTTGGACACGATCAAGAGCAGTTGGCACAGTGGAGGCGCAATGTTAAAACAGTAACGAGGTACACACTGAGTGTATGAATCATACTAAACTCGTCACTATCAGCAAGGCGTTGCAGAAATGTATCAGTTGCTACTCGTATTCAATCACGCTAAATGCCCGGCGCTGCTCATCATTAATAATCCATTCGGATTCTATAGCCAAGATCGCCTCTGATGCGTCGTCAATGGTTGAACGCTCTCCTGGTATCCAGGTCTGGTCCTCTGGTATGAGTTCAAGTAAGTAGTTAATACGTTTCCCCATTTCGTACAGGGAATACTTTAACATTGAAGCAGATCTCTTATCCATAGTGAGTATGAGTTAGAAATTGTACAGATCATCACAGAATCAGACACAAATGACACAGCTAAGTATCATTTTGGTGTCAAATCTGTGCTAAAGGTAATAAATAGGGCGAAACTAGACCTGGGTACTAGCTCAAGCCCTGTGTTTGCAAGGGGTTTGGCTGGAGGCCTGCCGATACCCCCCACCCCCCTCATGTTTTCCACAGGCAAGGGGGCCACGGGGGATGCGCCGCGCTCGCGCTATAGAGGATAGGTAACGCAAATTTCTGTCATTTTTTAAGGAGAAGACACAGCAGACATCACCACTGGCAAAGCTTTAACCAATTCCTCTCGACACATCATTGCAATGTCCTGATGCTCTTTCTGAGTCCCATTACCGCATCGAAGCTGCACATAGTGGACCCAAGACCTCACAGAACCCGCCATAAAGAGCCTAGAAGGCGTTGCAAGGGGCAATACATCCCTTGCACACTCTTTGGCTACACCAGCAGCCAACATCTCCTTGTAGAGCCTCTGAGAGCTGTCAAAGAGATATTTAGTTCTAATACTAAATCCAGCAGTTGTTACATCATCTAGATCATCAATACTGTTCTGCCTGTTCTTTGTGTCTTGACGCCTTAGTGCAGGAGGTTTAGCGAACTCGATAGAGGACACATCGGCATAGCGTTGAGAAAACTCTTGAAAGCTAAACGATCTGTGTCTAAGTATCTGAGCACCAATAGCTCTAGTGGTCTCAATAGACATCACCACATGAGCCATCTCTAGCGGAGACCAGTGTTGATGCTTGATCAGGTATCTAATTAGTTTCTCATTGTCAGGGTTGTCTTGATTTTTTGGATTAGACACCCGAGCACAGTAAGCAATAAGTTGCTCTGCATCAGGAGTAATACTAATTAGTTTTACAGGACTATGATTAATAGTATCCACTAATAATAACAATAATAATAAAGGGTAGAGGTATCCCCTTCACTAGCAATTTGAATGTTTGGGTAAAAACTACCCCCCTATAGTCCCCCCATTGCGGGAATACTTAGGGCTTCACTGAGCGAATTTTGAAGAGGTTACGCAAACTAGGGAACTACCAAAACCCTGAATGCGCGGGGGTGTCGGGAGTTATGAATCCCCCTGATGAAACGAGGGGGAAACTCACCGCATGTGATAAAAATCCACACAGAGAGGCACCACTCTCTCTGCTTACATGCGCCCAATAAAGGTTACCAGTCCCAAACCTTAGTCGTACCAAGGTGTTTAAGGGATTGAAAGGACCGTCCTAGCACTAGGGCATCTGTGGCCTCATGGGGGTGGTCTTCAAAGGCTTGGATCATTGCTTGCCACTCAAGGTTTTTGCGTTGTGCCTGAGCCTTGTGAGCGCTCTGAGCGATGGCATCAACAAACCATTGGACCCCCATAGCAAGGGCGTCTATACGGTCATCGTGTTTGATAGCTCCACGCTCACGGGTAAGACGAGACCACTGATAACCGAGCATGTATTCCAAACGTTTCTCAGGCGGCTCATTAGGGTTAGAGGCATAGTCCCAGTCCCAAATTTTGGGATCCATAATTAGTTTGTGTTGGTTAAGGACCGGCTCCAAGGTGTCAATAATGCGCTCTTCTTTACGAACCGTAGAGCGAATTTCTTCAGTAACAATATTAGCTTGTTGTTGTACTATGTGTCTTTTAAAAAGCTCACATATCATTCCGTCTCCAAAGTTTGATTCGACGAGGAGGCGGCTTGCGCGATATCGCTTACTAAGCGAAACAATACTACTGAGGGTGCTATCAGAGTACCCATCACGGAAAGCCCGCATATCCCTAACAAACACATAACCATTAGCTTGACTGAGCACGACTGCAACTGTTTCATCACTACCTCTACCACTGGGGTCAACCGATACAATTGTTTCTTGAAATTCACACATCCCCTCATCAATAAACATGGGGGCATAAAAACGATCTCCTGGTAGTCCAACAGGATTTAGATCTTTAATCATGTAGCGCGGGTCTGAGGACCACGCGTAACGCTCTGCACACTCCATACCTAACGGAGTCACAATTAGATCAGCAAACTTAAGAGGAAAGCGTTCAGCGTCACTAAGGGAGGTATCTAATTGAAACTGTAGTAAGAAGTTTGAGCGACCCATAGAGGTCTCTCGCTCTTGAAGATCTAGCTCTCCAAATCGGGTATCGGTGGGTGACCATGCCTCCACTCCCTGCTTAAGGTCTTCCATAAGTTGGGGCGCGAGAAGTCCCTCGTATTGCCCAACGTCTTTCGGATAACGTGCGGGCCATATAAATGGTCGGTAGTTACGTTCGGCCAATTTTCGGTAGACCGTAAAGGTCGACTGCGGTGTCCCGAGAAAACATATTCTGGAATCATCTTTTGGAGTTAGGATAGATTCACCTTCGGTGATGAGTTGTAGTAGCTTCTCTCGTTGAGCATCAGTGGCCGCATTTGAGGGTACCTCACAATCATCAAAGACCATAAGATCTGCACGGCTACCTGTCATTTGGCCGGTAATTCCGACACTCTTCACACTCGGAGCTTGGTGGGGTTTTGCGGGACCAACATCGAAAGATATCCTCGACCATCTCTGATCTTCCGAGATTGGCGCGAGATGGTTTAACCAACTTATATCGATTATCAGTTTCTGACAAAAGATCGAGAAGTTGTCTGCACGCTCTTTGCTTGCAGAGATCACCATTATCTTCTTGTCCGGGTTTAGGTACAGGGTCCATAAAACAAAAGCAGCAGTAATCCAACTTTTTCCCACGCCCCTGAACGCCGAGATTTGCAAGCGCTTAGGACCGTGTTGGAGGTACTCAGCAATACAGAGCTGAGCGCGTGTAGGTTTCGGCAGGTCCAGCTCTCGCCAGACAAGGGTGAGGAAGACGCGGAAGTCCGAATGGATCTTCTGCTCTAGTTCTTTGACATTCATAAAAAAAGGGGAGCCATACTGGCCCCCGTGTCATTACTTTTTCTTTTTCTTGCCTTTAGGAAAACCGGCCTTCATGTTGGCGTAAGATTTTGCACTAATGGTACTTTTCTTTTTACTACGTGAGGTACCAGCTTTTTTTCGCTTATTGATATTGCGGTAGAGGCTCATTTCTTTTTACCACCTTTCTTTTTCTTAGGCGGGCGGCCCATCTTGGAGCCATAGGTTCCTTTTCCTTGTGGCATAACTATCAGGCCAGGGAAGCAACACCAAAGCCGGTGCCAGAACCAACACGGGTGTTTTGCTCAGCTTCGATCAGGTTGATAAGTTCTCCTACGGTGTAAGAGGAATTAGGTGTAGCAACAACGTCGTTAATGGCATAGCCGTAAGGGACGGTGCGTTTGACGCCATTTAAATAGGCAGTCTTAGTAATTGTTTCAGCAGTCATGATGCAAGAGTTAAGATTGTTTCCATGAACTCATCTACCTGCATGGATCCTTTCGCTAAATTGCAGGAGCGACAAGCAGTCGCGCAGTTAGATGAAGTGGTAGGCCCGCCTTTACATTGCGGGACTATGTGATCAATAGTGAGGTCGTCACTGCTTCCGCAGTAGACACATTGGTACCCATCCCTTCGTTTAATTTCTTCTCTCCACATACGCTTGGCATCACCAGAACGAAATGTAAGGAGTTCGAGCATGAGGCTTCGGGGGGTACGATCCATCTGTGGCTCATTAGAAGAGTTTTACTTTTTGGTTGATTTACCGTTCTTGCCATTTCGGCCACGGTTTTTAGTTTTGTTTTCTGTCGTCAGCCGTCCAGACTTTGTATGAGAAATATCTTTCCCACCCTTGCCAGCAATGCCTCTGCGTTTACGCTCAGCCCAACGCTTTGCGCCTTCTGCATTTAGTCGGCGTTTCTTTGGGCCATCAGGAGCAAGAGAACCTTTCTCGCGCTTGCGATAAGCACGATCGTATTCTCGTTTCTTAGCGGCAGATGTACTGTTGGATTTGTAGTGACGGCTGGACTTACTAGATCCAGCGTGTGCCATTACAGGTGGTTTTGAACATCATCAAAAGTTAGCTCTGGAATAAGACCAGCTAGACCAGCAAGCGGGCTGCCTTCGGCTGCCACGCCAGTAACATGATTCTTTGCTAGCCAGTCGGCCGCGGCTTTTAGATCAGCCGTTGTGGCTGTTCCAGACTTAATTCGACTAATAAGTTCAGTCGTAACAAGTCCATGCAGCTCATCAAAAGCGTCTTCATTAGCTCTAGACATATTAATAAGCCCTAATTAGTTTCAGTAATTTGTACAGTAGATACACTAGGCAAAGCAACAATAGGAACGATGTCATTGCATAAAATTTCGTATTGACTTCCAGGCCTAAATGTAAAACCTAGCTGTTGCAGTTCACCACATTTAAGCGCACGAATTAACGCAGCATCTAAGCGAAGTTTTTGTTCGTGTCTCCTAGCAACTTGCTTGCAAAGTTCAACCATCCCACCATCTAATGGGACGCTAAAATTAAGCTGTAGACCCCAGTTATTATTGCGGCTATAGCTTTCCCCAATAGTGTCGTTGCCCATATAAAACGGGCTGAATGTCATGGTTGCGCCATTACAACTATTATTAGGTCCAAAGTATTGACGAGAAGGTGCCCCGTTGTTTTGAAATTGATAGGCAGCGTTAGTAACATTGCCTGTCGCTAAGGCAGTAGGGGATGATTGATTTGCAACAGTTGGCTCCTCAGCAAATGCAGGTTGGCACAAAATTATTGTGAGAATACCGACAAGCTGTTTGTAGTAGAGACCTGTTCGATGGTTTCGGTAATCAGACTTTCTTCGATCATGCCCGCGGCGCGTGTGGTGATCTCTAATTGAAAAGGATCGCCAGCGGTTGTCATTGAAAAGGTGGTGGAGGAATTTGAAATGTCCCCACTTGCGGTTACGTTGGTTCCAGACCATGTGGATGTTGCACCACCATAGATGGTTGTTTCAACGGTTCTATCAATATCTATGGTGGTATTAGTTGTACTTTGAACAGAACCGGTTGTGAAGCGTGGTGTCACCATTTGAGCGCTTGCAGGGGCACACAAAAGGCTAAGTAGCAAAACCCTTTTGATAAACATTAATCTTCCTTTTTTTTGACTGCAGGGTAGTTAGGTGGTGTTTTTTGCGGACTACCATTTTTAGTTGTATTTAATCCAAAAGTTGCAAGGGCTCCAGTAAACACAGAGGCAACAAATGTTATGTCACCGCTAGTCTGCCCTTTTTTAAACATTGGTATCTCAACGTAATTTAGAGTGATAATAAAGCCACTCCACACAACAACGCCAAGACGGACAAATGTACCTAAGATTTCAACATCTTTTTCAGCGTGCTCCTTTAATTTTTTTAAGGGGCCTTTTGGTTTTTCGTCTTGTTCTTGGTTAATCTGGTCCATGCCTGTTTAAGAATTGGTTTCATAACCATCACCAGATATTTAAAAAGACTCTGGCCGACTAAAGTTGCAGCAACCGAAATAAAAGCGGTAGTTGCTGCCGCTGTCATGATGGTTGTTGTGGGCATTGGAATCTCAACATCAGTGAAAGGAACTTGCACTAATTGAGCTTCTTTTGGAAGTTTAGGAATTTGCGGTTTGTTATTTTGTTTTGCAGGCTGCGTTTCCCTCTTTTGTTGTTTTGGCTCTACCCCCGCGGGGGGCCGCAAGTCGCTAGGAGGTACAAATATGGGCTTGTAGGAAGGTAATTCAGCCTTAGGGATGTCTAGTACAGGCGGCCCTATTTTGACAGGCTCAGGCAGCGTTACAGAGGGTATTACGGGAGGCTCAGGCCAGCTCACCAAAAAGACCCTTTTCAATGAAGTCAACTGCTTTATCATCTACAGAATTATCGGTTGTAGAAGCCAACTTCCTCAGCATATCGATAATTAATCGTTTAACCTTCGGAGATTGGATAAAAGAAAACAGTACAGGACGGATAAGGGTAATCATAATTAAATAGGTGTAGGCCATGCCGTAGCAATGGCAGGGTTAGCAACGGTTTCCATGACTGGATTACCAGCTACTGGGTTAGCAACTGTCTCTCCAGCTTCGTTAGTAATGGTGTCAGGTTCAACCACACCTACCCCTTCAGAATCTTTCTTCTGTTGGGTAATGGTGGCTGCACCGA
>Ga0181407_1000030_pt1 | contig 39877 bp, 41 predicted proteins | sample 30SPOviralmetaG_FD_130136 | JGI IMG/M metagenome (GOLD analysis project Ga0181407, IMG submission 130136) | Marine viral communities from the oligotrophic San Pedro Time Series (SPOT) site, San Pedro Channel, CA, USA - 30 SPOT_SRF_2012-01-26 | ecosystem: Environmental > Aquatic > Marine > Strait...
ACCATCATGGAATAATAAAATTTCTATTGCTTGAAAATCTGTATCTGTTGAATTGTGTACTTGTACTAAGTACTTAGCAGTTCTAAATGTAGCTGCTGCAAAAGTATCTAGTGTAAATTGTGCGGTTGCTGAAGAAGTTCCTGTACCTACACTCATACCTGCTACTTCGTTTAAGTGAAGCATTTGAGGTGGATTACTATCTCTTACACCTAGTGTTTGGATATTTGTAATATCTCCTGTACCATTACCTAGATTTAAATCTCCAGTAAAGTTAATATTGCCTGACATTGTTTTACCACCAAGTGCTGCACTTGATAATTGTGTAGTAGTTATAGAGTTATTTGCAATCTCACTTGATCCAACAGCGTTTGCTGCTATTTTAGCTGCTGTTACAGAATTATTAGCTATTTTATCGTTTGTTATAGTATTGTTAGCTATTTTAGCTGTTGTAACTTGTAAGTTACCAATATGTATAGTGTCAATACTACCGCTTACAAGTTCTGCACTATCAACTGAGTTAGAGGCTAAATCACCTGCTGCAATAGTACCGTCAGCTATTTGTGTAGTTGTAATAGAACCATCTGGTATTTTTGCTGCTGTTATAGCGTTATCTGCTAATTCTGCTGTTCCTACAATACCATTTTGGATTATGCCAGCTGTGACCGAGTTAAGTGCTATTTCACTTGTTCCGACAGCATTACCCGCTATTTTACTAGAGAAAACAGAGTTTGCAGCTAAATGTCCTCCATCAATACTGCCTGATACTAGTTCTGCGCTATCTACTGAGTTACTTGCTAATTCTGTTGCTGTTATAGAACCTGCAACTATTTTTGATTGTGTTACTGAATTATCTGCTAAATCTGCTGTCACAATACTACCGTTTACTATCTTCGATGAGTTTACAGAGTTTACTGCTAGTTTACCTAGTGTTACTTGTGCGTCTGCAATATGTGCGGTATCAATGCTGCCGTCTACATAATGTTCTGAATTTATAGAATCATCTGCAATTTTTGTTCCATCTACTGCATCAGCGGCTATCTTTCCATTAGTAACTGCTAAAGCATCTATACGATTAGTAGTTACTTGCTGTGAGCCTATATGTCTTGTTAAAACTGCACCAGATATAATTTTTGATGCATTTACATTGTTATCTGCAATATTTGCTGTTAAGATTGTGTTCGCTGCTATCTCAGCTGTTGTTATACTTCCTGCTACAATCTTACTTGCATTTACAGTATTGTTTGCTATTGCACTTGCTGTTCCTGTTAAATTACCTGTAACATTTCCTTCTACGTTTGCTACAAGTGTGCCTGTTGCATAGCCTGTGCCTTCTGTGTTTACTACTGTAGTCGGTACAGTCTGTAAGTCTTTAAATATTTTCCATTTACCTGAGTCTCCAGCATCTCTGAAGAAACCTGTGTATTTGTCTGTACCTGCTACATCATATAGTCCATAGAAACCAATATCAACTGTATCTGCTGAACTGTTTGTTGTTGCTAGTGCAAGAAGTGGGTCTGCTACATTGATTGTTGTAGAAGATACTGTAGTTGTTGTTCCTGATACAGTTAAGTTTCCAGATAACACAACGTTACCTGAGAAGGTTTGTCCACCTAGTGCATCTGATTTTAATTCACTTGCACTTACACTATTCGCTGCTATTTTTGTTGCATCTATTGCGTTGTCTTGTATTTTTGCAGTTGCTACTGAATTACCTGCTAATTGTGCAGTGTTAATTAAACCATCTGTAATAAAGTCAACACTATTAATTGCATTAGCTGCAATATGTCTTGCTACAATAGCATCGCTTACTATTTTTCCTGAAGTAACATTGTTATCAGCTATTTTAGCTGTTGTTACTTGTAATGCTCCAATATGTATAGTATCTATACTGCCAGTTACTAATTCTGATGAATCTACTGAATTTGCGGCAAGTTCTGAAGCACCTACTGCCCCAGCTGCTATATGTCTTGCTAATATTTGGTCTGTGGCAATTTTTGCTGAAGATACTATATTAGCTCCTAAGTCATCTCTTGCTATTCCTCCATCTGCTATTTTTGCACTAGTAACTGCTGAATCTGCTATATGGATAGTATCTATACTACCTGTCACTAACTCTGCTGAATCTACTGAGTTTGCTGCTATGTGTCTTGCAACTATACTGTCTGTAGCTATTTTTGTTCCGTTTATATTGTTGTCAGCAATGTTTGCTGTTAAAATTGTATTTGCAGCTATCTTACCACTTGTTATAGCAAGGTCTGCAATATCTGCTGTCGCGATTGTTCCATTGACTATTTTTGCTGAAGTGACAGAATTATCTCCGAGTTTGGCAGTTGTGACAGCTCCCGCGGCGATTTTTGCAGTAGTAACCTGTAAACCTCCTAGATGTATCGTATCAATCGAGCCAGTAATTAATTCTGCGCTGTCGACACTGTTTGCTCCAAGTTGAGTGCTAGTGATACTCCCATCAGCAATATGATGAGCAGTAACGTTGTTGGCAGCAATTTTTGCAGTTGTAACTGCATTTGCCGAAATGTGAATTGTGTCGATACTACCAGTAGCAATCTCACTTGAATCAACTGAATTTTGTGCTATCTCGTTTGAGGTTATTGCATTTGCAGCTATCTTCGCTGTAGTAACTTGGCCTGTTGCTATGTGAATTGTATCAATACTTCCAGAAACTAATTCTGAACTGTCTACTGAGTTTGCAGCTAAGCCTGCGGCTGTTACCGAGTTATCTGCTACTGCAGTTACAGCTGTTGCTTGTAGTTCAGCTGCTCCGACAGAGTTTGTTGCTAATTCTGCAGCTGTTACAGAATTTAAAGCTAACTCAGAAGCTGTAATAGCATTAGCCGCAATCTTACTTGCAACTACACTATTATTACCTATTGAGTCTTGTTGTACTAAAAACTTACCTATTAATGGCATTTTATGTTTGCTCCAAATACGATAGAACTATGTCTACTGAACTTGTCGTGTTTGATTGGCACTTTATAATGTCCCCTGCTTCTAAAACGACTTTCGCATCTCCACCTATTGGAGCTAGTGTTGAACCTGCTGGTATTTCTACTCCATTTACGATTGAGGCGTGATGGTTGGCACTCGCATTAAATAGTTGGACAGTTGCTGTAATATCTGCTCCTGCAACATTACAGATATATAAACCAATAATTGTTGTTGTTGTATCAGAAGGACAGGTATACACAGAACTTAGTCCTGTACCTATGTCTACTGCTGTTTCTGTCTTAAATGCTGATGCCATAATTTTATCCTAATGCTATAGAGAAAGCTACGAGGTCGTCTGTTGTTAACGCTCCTGGTACATGACTGGCTAGTATTACTACTGTGCCGTCTGCTTTCTTTGTATAAATTCTTTGGTCAGCCACATTCATAGCAATTTCATGAGTTTGTAAATCACTAGTCTGTGGCACTGAGTTTGTTGTCTCTGACCTTTTTGGTTTAATAACTTGAGCCATTCTTAGAATGTGCCTCCATCTATGTTATTACTCCATGCTATTGTTCCGTTTGCTCCAACTTGTAGAACTTGTCCTACTGAATTTGTTGAATCGTATGTTCCGATTGATAAAGAAGCAAATGAGCCACCTGTATTAGCACCATATAATAGCACTCCTTCTGGTACAGAGGTTACTCCTTTTAATCTTAATGTATCTGAGTTAATTTCGATTGATGCATCGTCAACATTTACAGATAATGTGTTTCCTGTTTTTCCAAGACCACTACCTGCTGTAACACTACCAGCTCCTGAGAACTGTGTAAATCCTAATCCAGTTGTTCCTAATGTTGCTGAACCTGTTACATTTGAAAGTACAAAACCTGCGTCTGCACTTACTGTTCCTTCTTCAACAAAGCAGAAAACTCCACCAGTCATATCGGCTGATGAGTCATTATCTATTGCTCTTGTTAATACAAAAGGATTACTTCCGTCACCAACTGTTGTTACTGTATAAATACCATTTTCTGTTGTGTCTGTTTGATTTTTAACAAGTATTCTATTACCAGTAGTTGGAGAGACATCATCTATTGATATAGCTCCATTAGCATCCGCTGTTATAGTAGCGCCTACGCCTGAAGTACCATTATTATAGGTTGAAGCTATGTTTGCTGTTGTTGCAACTCTTACTGAATCTTTAATATCTAGTGCTTGTTTTACTGCATCTACATATCCTTTATTTGCTGCATCTGTTGATGCTACAGGAGTTCCTACGTTTAGGATTTTGTTTCCACCTGCATCTACAGTTTGTGAGCCAGCTATTGTTAAGCCACCATCAAAGTCTGCTGATTGTCCAAAGGTTGAAGTACCAGTAACTGTTATAGTGTCTCCACCTGCATTACCTAAAGTAACATTTCCATTGAAAGTTGAGTTTCCATCTACATTCAAGTCAGAGTCAAAATCTACATTACCTTGACCATTAAGTGTACCTGCTATAATTGTATTACCAGTACCACCTGCTACAGAGAACTTATTAGTATTAATTGTTAAGTTACCTGCTGCGGCTATTGCATTGTTAGAAGTTAAAGAACTAACTGTTGCTGCACCTGATACATCTAATGTACCATTTAAGTCTACATTTTTGCCGAACTCAATTTCTTCACTACCATTTGTAGTAATTAATTTAATATAAGAAGTTCCGCCTTCATTAATATCTAATGCGGCTGCGTTATCGTCTAATATAGTAAGTGAGTTAGCTTGAGTAGCTAAGTTTAATGTTCCACCATGCTTAAGAATTAAATCTGCTGCTGATGTTATTGTTATGTTTCCGCTTGTTACTGTTTTTAGTTCAAAAGCTGCGGATGTAGTTGCTATAGTATTGTTAGCTCCTGTAATTACAGTAGAACCAGTTTTTAACTGGTCAATCTTACTGTCTGAGCCTACTAATATAGCTGAACTAGCTGTTAGAGTACCAGCTGAATGGTCAAGCATTGCAACATACAAATCTCCTCCGATTGTTGTTACTGCGTTACCGACTGCCGGTGAGCCTACAAATAGCTTCTGCGAATTAGAAGAATATGCTAATTCACCAGCACCTAATGAGGTAGGAGCAGCGGAGGAGCTACTTCTTTTGATTTTAATGGTTTGTGCCATGATTATTTCCTATCGAGCTATTAAAAGCCCCCTGCGTCTACCGTATCTGAGTCCGCTGAACTATTACCTATCATTATAGGGACAAATTCAAAGTTTCCGGTTGATGTTTCTCGGTAGATCTTTAACTGATTATCGTCAGTGTCATAAAATAAATCTCCTTCTGCTAGATTTGTTGTGTCCGCAGACGGAGCTGTTGTAGCAACATAAAATTGATTTGCTAAAAAGTTGAGTGCATCTTCTACATTATCTGTACCAGTAAGACTGCCTACAGGACTCGTGAAAGCAATTGTAGATGCTTCATTAGTAGTTGATGCTACGGCAGAAGAGATTGTAAGAGTAGTAGTTGCAGACGTGGCAGTTATTGAGCTATTTTTAGGAGTTATAGTTACAGTTGTTGCCATTATCTTGTTACATTTGGTGTAACTCTCGCCACACCCTCGATTACTCTAGTAATACTGTTTGCTGTAGTATTATGTATTTCTAAATCATAATAATATTTACCTGCTGCAATATTTGCTGTAAGTGCATAACCTAGGTTCATAGTTAATTTGCCTTGGGTTGGGGACGTTACTGGGCAAGTAAAAGTTGCTGTAAGAGTACTTGATGTAGGGGAAGGACGCAACTGTGCTGATGCGGTATGATTTGATAAATTAATTGCTGTTCCGTCTTCGGCAAGCGCAATCTCAAGGGCAAAGTCTGCTCCCTGGTCAATAACTATATCATATTTTCCTGCTGCCATATTGTACTCCTATATGCTAAATTATATCAAAAACTTGAGGTGATGTCAAGAATTATTTTTGAGGGGTAGTTAGCAAACCCATTTTACTGAGGAACATGATATCTATGCCCATATAGGATAGTAGCAAAATTTATTTTTACTGCATCGACTTGACCTTGTTCTAACAGTATATCTTTTCCCCAATTTAACATTATAGTTTCAGTTACATTTTCATAAGGAGTTATAAACCCAGAAAGTTGACCATTTGCTTTTGATCTCCAAGGTAATGGTATTGAAAATGTTTCTGAGTATGTCTGGTCTGTCTGTCCTTCAACTAAATGTGAAGAGTTTGACGTTGTACTGTCAGTTCCTGTAACTTTTACCGATACTGTTTTTACCATATCATTTTCTCTTCGTCTTGGCATTTCTTGATTATTTACAAAGTTTTGTGTTTCATGTCCTGCATACTCATAAGTAAAAGTAAACTGTACATCTAGTGTTGTTGTTACTGCGTTTCCTTCGCTATCTGTTCCTGTTTGTATTATATGATTCATTAAAATTTCTCCGTTGGTGCGGACACATTATGTGCTATATATCCAATATTATTTCCACCTCTTACTACATAAGTATCGTCATCTTCAACATCCATGTTGTGAGTAATACAAGCTGTTGTTATTTTAGGTATAGCAAATATTTCTTCTCTAGTTCCATCTTCGCAGACTAAATAGTCTCCAACACTTAAATCTTGTACCATAACAAATTTAAATACACCATCTTTAAATGTTAACATCGGATGTTCATTAGTAACTTTTAAATTATAATTAATCCAATAATAATTTGTATGTGAATGGGGGTCTGTTACCTCGACAACATTTGAAGTTCCAAAACTTCCACTGCCTATTTCTGGAGTTGTCCAAGTTAGCCAAGCATCTTCATCGAGTGATAAACTTGAATGTCTAAATGATTTTACATTTTCTCCAGTTGTTACATCCTCAATGTTTTTGAGTGAGCCGTCAGCCATAACGATAGGAGTACCTTGTACGAAACAACCTCCGCCGCCACCGCCGCCACCGCCACCGCCTCCACCACCACCAGTGGTGCCTCCAGTTGTTATTTCAAATACTTCTGAAGATTCTCCGATAGTTACAATACTTGACCTTGGAGTTAGATTAATACTTGATGATGTTATTTCTACATTGATATAGCTTCCATTTGCAATTTGAGAGTTTGCTGTACCAAAGCTTCCATTGTCAATCTTAAATCTTGTAAAGGAAGTGTTAGATATATTTACAGTTTTAGTTCCTGCAAATCCCCCAACAACTTGGGTGTTTGAATAAAATGCTGTACTTAGTGCTACACCTGATTGGTTAGCAAAACTATATACTGGGTCTGTTGTTCCGAACTTAATAAATCTAGCTTCACCTATACCTAATGTGTCGGGACCTGTATCTGCCTGTGCTCTAACAAATACTGATACAGTACCTGAGCCTGTGTAGGTAAATGCAATTGGCATATTACCAGAAGCTACTGGAGATGTATTCGTGAACAATCTACTTTCTGAAATATTACCTGCAGTATACTGATGTATTTGTGGTGTTTCATATATAAGACTTCCTTCACTTGCAGTAGAAGTACCTGTTCTTATTTGAATACTTACAGTTTTTACATAGTGTGTTCCACCTGTAACTCTTACAAAGCCTTGATAGAACCCTGGGCCACTACCTACTTCTGTTACAAATCTATTGTCCATAGTATTTGTTTGCCAGGCACCAATAACGGCACCAGATACATTTGCACCTGCTGAAGGTAGTACTAGTGTTCCGTTTACTGTTACATCATCACCTTCTAGTGTACCTTTGAATTTTGCATTTCCTGCTGAATCAATGGTGAAGGTATTTGAAGATATAAAACCATCTGACCCCATTACTATACCGCCATTTGCTAAGAATGTTGCATTACCCGAAGTTGATGTACCTATAGTAAAGTCTCTGGTTGAAGGATTTGCTTGTGCGCCCCCGCCTAAGTGATAGGTTGTTATGCCCCATCCACCTACGCCACCGCCTACTATTGTAGAGGATGAATTTACTGCGGCATGAGTAACTTTTGAATCTGCTGAACTTTGAGCTGCAGAAGCTGCTGAAGCTGCATTGTTAGCTGTTCCTTGTGCTGCTACTGCTTTGCCGTCTGCTGTTGAAGCCGCTGAAGCCGCTGAGGTTGCTGCTGAGGCTGCTGCATTAGCTGCTATACCAGCATTAGCTGCTGTACTTTGAGCTACTCCTGCCGCAGCATTTGCATTGTTAGCTGTTCCTTGTGCTGTTACTGCTGCTGAAGCTGCTGAGTTAGCCGCTACTCCCGCCGCTGAAGCTGAACTTTGAGCTGCTGATACTGAACTTGCTAGAGTAGAAGACCCTGATACAGAATTAAATGCTCCAACTGTAATACTTCCTGAAAATGTACCTGTTGCGCCTTCTAAAGCTCCTTTAAATTTAGCGTTACCTGCTGTGTCAATGTAAAAGCTTTTTGCTGAAATATATCCTGCCGCACCTAATTTTATACCTGCTGTTGTATATGCTGCATTACCGCCGCCACTTGCGTTTGTACTAGAAAAGTCTGCTGCGTTTACATTCCAACCACCTGCTGAACCGTCAGTAAGTGTGATTGTCATATTATCTGTAGAAGATATTTTTGCGTTTGTTATTGCGTTTGCACTTATTTGAGCGGTAGTTACATTTACACCACTAATTTTTGCAAAAGCAATACCTGTAGCGTTTATCTGTGCATTATTGATAGAACCCGCAGCTATTTGTGCGTTGTTTATTGTTCCTGTTAATTTGTCTGTTCCCACAGCACTAATCATAGCATTGTTAATGTCTCCATTACCTACACTAATTTTTGCAAAATCAATATTTGTTGATGCACTAATCATTGCATTTGTGATAGAGTTTGATGCGTTTATTTTTGCAAAGTCTATATTAGAATTTGATGCAATACTTGCATTTGTAACTGCACCTGTTTTAATTTTAGCATTAACAATTGCATTTGCTGCAATATTGTTTTCTTCAATTCCACTAGAATCTATAACAACACTATTAATTGTATTTGCTTGAATTTCATTATTCGTTATAGTACCAGCAAGTATAGCTGCTGCTGTAATTTGATTTGCTCCAATATGTGTATTATCTATCTCTCCTGCAACTATTTGAGCTGCTGTAATACTGTTTGCAGTCATATGACTATTATCAATACTACCTGCTATAATAGCTGCTACACCAATACTGTTTGTTGCTATTTCACTTGTGCCTATAGCCCCTGCTACTATTGCTGTTGATTCTATACTATCTGCAGAAATGTGACTTGAATCTATAGCATCTGCTATAATATTGACTGCACCAATACTATTTGTTGCTATCTCTGAACTTCCGATAGCACCTGCTATTATTGCGGCGCTTCCTATTGAATCTGATTTTATCTGTGCGGTATCTACAGCATTTGCTGCTATCAAGTCTCCTGTGACTGCATCTGATAAAATTTCTGCGGTGTCTACAGAGTTAAGAGCTATTTTAGCATTATTAATTGCATTGTTTGCTATTTGTAAACTTTCTACTGCCCCTGTTATTAGTTGTGCAGTATCTACAGCGTTTTGTGCTATTTTTGTACCTACTACTGCATTGTCTGCTATAATTATACCATTTACACTTCCTGCGGTAATTTGAGTACCAGTTACAGAGTTTCCTGCAAGTATAGTACCATTTACAGAGTTTGCTTTTATTTCTGATGAATCTACAGAGTTTCCTGACAGTTCTATACTAGTAATTGCATTGGCTGCTATAGCAACTGCTGCTACTGAGTTAGCTGCTAGTTCTACTGCTGTAATACTATTTGCAGTTACTGTGAATGTTCCTACTGCATCTGATGTAAGTTGAGCCGATGTAATACTATTTGCTGATATAGCTACTGTTCCGATTGAGTTTGCCGCTATCTCTGAGCTACCAATACTATTTGCTTCTATACTTACTGAACCGATTGAGTTTGCTGCTATCTCTGAGCTACCAATAGCATTAGCTGATATTGCCGCTGTTCCTATTGAATTTGCTGAAATATGACTTGAGTCTATAGAACTTGCGGATATTTGTATAGCACCTATTGCATTTGCGGCTATACCTACATTTGTAATTGCATTCGCAGCTATAGTAACTGTTGTTACTGCTCCTTCTCCTAGCTCTCCTTCTACTATTTCTTGTTTGTTTGTAAAAGGTGATAAAGTATAAGTACTTCCGCTTCTATCTATTTGAGCTATTACACTATCACTAGAGCCATCATAATCTTGTGCTTGTTTGAATACTTTTTCTGCTGAATGTGCTTTTGTTGAAGAAGTTGTAATTGTCATAGCAGTATTACTATCTATAAAACCTACGGTAGATATATGTCTATCTGCACCTTCTCCTATAATTACGACATCTCCTGCTTCGAATTGAGTTTCAAAAGTAGTGCTACTACCAATTAATTCTACAGAATTTGCAGGCATTGTTACTGTACCTGTTAGTTCAGTAAAGTCTTCGTTTGCTTGATTTAATCTTTTAAAATATCTAAAATTTAATTTGTTGCCATCAGCATCTGTTGCTGTTGTATCTTGTGAAACTATTATAGGTCTTAAACGGTCAGTGGTACTGTAATCAAACATAAGGAATGCAGTATCTCCGTCTGCCATTCCAGGAAACGATTGAGTAATTGTATTTGAAGCACCATTTGCTATTATTACTGGATCAACTTCTGAAGGTGGTTGAAAAACATAGTCGTTAGATGCAAGAGTAACTGTACCATTAGAGCTATTTATAGACATACTAGTAGTCAAGATACCGCCTCTCATAAGGCTTCCATTCATACCGCCATTTACTTGTTGATCAGTAACTTGTATGTGTTTTCCACTAATTGTTATTCTTCTTTCTACCCAGTCTGATTTATGCCCGGCTGTGTTTACAGTTCTTATTCTTACTTTTCCAATCCTGACAGGAAATGCATTCTCTATTGTGTAGCTACTTTCGTCTCCAGGTATGCTTCTAAGTCTAAGGTTTCCTTTTTGTCCTAAACTTTTAAAACCTAAATTTGTTGCTAATTCATAATGAGATAAGTGTTCGTATATATCATCTAATGCACCGTCTGCATCAATTGCACCGTCTCCTTCAGTAAATGTCGTGCTGTCTGTTCTTTGGCTTTTAGGATGTTCCCATTGTGTTAATACATCAAAAGGTTCTGTTCTACCTACGCCTTCCGCGTCAGGAGTATCTGTTGACTCAGGAACTATTGTAACTACTAAATTTGTTGGTGCTGGTACATCTACAGTAGAATCAGGTACTTCAAAGACTTCTTCTGGCTCTAAAACATATCCTCTATCTATAGTATCAAATTTACCTAATGAATAATCACTTGCATTTATTGAGTAACTCATTTTTTCAGTATCTTCTTTGATAGAAGTAATCATGTAAGTTTTTAAACTACCTTGTAGTTCAGATCCTTGCTCATCTTCTCCTGATATACTAAATATTACTTCTGAATTAGGAGCTTCGCTAAATGCTGAAGATACTGTTACTGAAGTAGTATTGTATGAAGATATTGATTGTGTTTCTACTCTTCCTTCTTCGCTCCAGTTTAATACTACAACATTTCCAGTGTCGTCTTTTACATTTGCAGCTTTTGCCGCAGTATCTATAGACGCTGCACTTTCGTCAAGTAGTACTAAGTCTCCTTGATAGTATGTTGTTGAGTTTATTATTGCAGTAGGCTGTGCTAAATAAGCACCTCCTTTTGGATAAATTAAGTGTAGTTTATAAGCTGCAGTTTGATTTAAGTAAGTAGCTAAATCTCTATCTGTTTTTATTACAGTAGTAGAAGAAGCACTAGTACTTGTAACTCTACCTGCTGTAACTACTCCTTCTCTGTCTCCATCTGCTATATTTATTACATCTCCAGGTCTTAGCATTGCACCATTTAATCCAGTACTAAATGTAGCAATTTCTTGCTCTAGCTTACTTGATAATAAATGAAATTTACCATATCTTATAGCCTGTCCTTTTGATGTACAACCAAATGCAGTTACACTTTTTGTCTTAATTTTTCCATCTCTTGCAATTTGGTCTGTATCTTCTATAACTTCTACTTGTTGTTTGTAATTCTTTTTAGGGTCAATCCAAGTTACTTTTACTTGATTAACTCTAGTTCTATTTGATGACCCTGAGTAAGCAAACTGTCCATCTAACACATTTGATTTACTAAAAGTGTAAACAGCACCTTTTTGAATCATTGCACCTAAACCTACTTGTCCATTCTGCCATAATAACATAGATCTAATAGTTGATGAAAAATCTTTTAAAACTTTTATTGCGTTATCTTGTTTTGCTATATAAACATTACAAGTAAATCTAGGTTCTAGTCCTCCTTTTCCATCTGGCACTAATTCATCACAATATTTTGCAAGAGCAAATAAAGAATACTTATCTATTTGAGAAAAATCAAAATCTGGGTCAATATATTTTCCTAATCCATATCTTGGGTTAGTAACTAAGTCCATAAAAATCCATACAGGATTACTGGTATATACTGTGTCATAGTTGGCGTGAGTAGGGTCTGTAAATACTTTTTTATCTCCCCTAAAATTACCGTCCCAGTCCACATAAGCACTAGTATCTGCACCTGTTGTTACATTTCTAGTATAAGCTGCTGCTGTTCTTCTTTCGCCTGTGTCTCCTATTTTTTCGCTCATAGGGAAATAGTTACTAGGTACTTTTACTTTTAGTCCATAAACTTCATAAGACCTACCTGGAACACTTGCAAACTCTGCGGCATCTACTATTATTCCACCAATTGCTGTATATGGATATACTAATTTATCTGTTATTAAATTTTCTACAGCAACCACTGTAGATGCAGAAGAAGTTTCCCACTTATCTCTTTTGACTGATGAATCTGGGGATACTCTTTCTATTTTTATTCTGTAATCGTCAAATGGCTGGAATCTTGTAACATCAAATGCATAAATATAATTAAAAGGCTGAGTGCTTCTAGCTTTTACTAAACCACCGTTCGCATTTCCATATTCATAGTAACCACCTCTTTTTGAGTATAAATTAGTGCTACCAGATATACTACTTCTACCAACAACACAACTGGATTCAAAGTTACTACCTCCATCTCTAGAGTATTCAAAGAATATTCTGTTTTCTGAACCTGTCTCTCTTTTTGCACCATTTTCTTTTTGAACTATAAGTGATGAAAATTTTACAGTTACTTTTACTGTGTCTACTTCTCCTGGATTATCAACTCCCATCTGACTTGCAGTTACTATAACAGGACTTCCTGTTGGTGTTGGTGTTGCGCCATCTATAGTATGACTTAAAGCACTTAAACTTGGATATCCTGTACTGGGTACTTGTTTTAGCTCTCCACTTTGTACTTTGTAAGATATACCAGCGCTACCCACTCCTGCGGGGGTAGGTATATAAGTTTGTCCTTCTTCTTCTGAACCATGTCCGTTTCTAAAAGCCCATCCAAAATTATCATATTTGGCGGAAGGAACTACATTTGTAGTATCTGTTGGAGTAGACATAACTACTCTACCATTACTTGTACTATTTCCAGAAGGAGAAGCTACTGTAACAGTATTATTTCCTGTGTTTATTGCACTGATTGTTTTTATAAGGTCTAATGTCATTGTAGCATTAGTAGTGTTTGAACTTGGAGCATACGCTACTTCTACTGCTGAAGTATTTATAAATCTTGTAATATGAGAAGCAAAATCTGCTCCATCTAATCCAGCACCTTCTATTCTAACCATTGGCTTTAAATTACCAGGCTCAGCTAGATCACTAGACGTAAATACTATGTTTGTTCCAATAATTGTTGTGTTTCCTGATACAGTGTTGGCAGTACCATTCTTAGCGGCGCCTTGAATTAATATTTTTCTAGTACCGTGTGATAGTTTTGAGTTCTTCATGAATCCAGGACTATTATGGTCTGTAATTACTCCAGATGTAGAGTTATAGCTAGCATTTCCAGAGTATGAAATACCTTTAGCTGTATATGCTCCTAAGGAGTATGCTCTATCTCCATTTAATTTTATACTAGCGCCTTGATACTTTAAGCCTTCTATAGGACCTTCTGATATTGCATCAAATACTACAGCAGATTGATTTTTTGTTTCTCCCGATAAGTTTGTATACTGTCCAGTTCTAGTGTCCATGGCTGCTGCCGCAGATGTTGCTGCTTCTCTTGCTCTTGCGGCGTCTTCTGCTGTTTTCTTTGCATAACTCATTTTTAGTATTCCTCGTGTGGTTGATAATCTGTATTAGCTGCTTCAGACTCTGATTCACCATAATCATATCCTGTACTGTCATCTGCGGAAGAGTAAGTGCTGGATGATGATGATGAACCTGAAGCAAACGAATATCCATAAGCAGATTTTAATGTTGATTTTGTAAAAGCAAAGTTTATAACTGCTCCACCTGCATCTACTTCCCCATACGCTAGAGGTATAGGTACTCCTGGTTTAGTAGTGTTTACAGGGCCGTTGAATAAACTAGATTTTTCTCCATCAGCATTACCATCGGGGTCGCCCATCATAAGTTCTAATAATCCTTGTGTTGCCAAACTTGCACCTAAATATCCTAACCCTACAGCTACATGTTGGAAAAAACCTGCTGCTGCTTCTCCAGCCTTTGGGCCAAACTTAATACTTACTACTATCAGAATAATAGCTACTATTATTTTCTTAATTGCGTCTTTTATAGAACCTGCAGGTAGTGGTGTGATTATGTAAGTATCTTCATCAAACTCTTGGTCAGCCATATCATTCATATCTAAATACAAGTTTTCATTTTTAGCATACTCTCTTACTTCACTGCCTTTTTGTACAGTAAAATGTATGCCTTGGTCTTGGCATTCCATTATGTAACGTCTTAATCCACCTTTCATTGAGTCGATAGCAAGCATACCCTCCTGGATAGTCTTCACGCTTAATCTATGCTTCTCTCCGAAAAGTTTAGCTAATTGTCCTTTGAATAATAAAGTTTTCATGTAGTTGGTTCCAAAATATAGTGTTCTTTGTCTGGATATGATACGATTAAATATGGTATACCTAACGCATTACAATTATCTATATCATGCTGACTTGGGTGACAATCTTCTTCGTAGTGACTATGGACTACATATAATATTTTTGAAATTGCTTGATATGTTGCGAAAGCTAATCCGTCCATTTTAAAGTCATCTTTAAATTCAGAAATATTTTCCATGCGAATATATCGTTTGTCGTTACCATCTTGTATAACAAGTCCACAACACTCACGCGGGGCTTCTTGTTCTGCATGATTAAATATTGAATCAAACATTAATTAAATCTCCTTGCTGCTGGGAACCCTCCAAAAGGGTAAGTTTTATTGTTATTAATTGAAGTAGAATTAGTTGAGTTGTCTCCAGATATTTTACTTGCTGCAAATCTCATTTTACATCCTATAGTTGTTTTACTACAAGAGTCTCCTTTTTCCCAAAAATCATTTGTATCGCTAGGAGTTTCGTCTTTGCTTGGTTTTACTGCTTTCCATAATTCTACTTTGCCGTTGTTTTCATGTCCACTAGTAGCGTTTGTAAATCTTACATAACTATTATGTCTATCATCACTATATACATGATAATCTAGAGAGTTATTATAATCAGAGTATATTCGTATTCTATTAAAGTTTACATTTGTGTCGTTAGGAGTTCCTGGATTAGAACTGCTTGTAGTTGCCTGCCAATAATTATTTACAGTTACACTACTTGATGTTCCATCAGGATTACTCCTTGCTAATACTTGCGTTGTTTTATAATAAGTGTTTTTATTAATAGCACCAGAAGAATATGTAGTAAAAGTAACTCCTGAATCTATTACGTATTCATCGTCCATATTTACATAAGCAACATGGTTTGCGCTTCCCGCAGGTTTACTCTCGACATCCCAAACACACCCAGACTGCGCTCTTTTATATGCTGGTAAATGTCTGGAAGCACCTTGATATTTAAAAGAACATCTATTTGCATGAACAACTCTAGCTGGTATCTTCACATTCTCTAAATCAAATGGTGATACAAGCTCTAATTCTATAGAAAATCTTGTTCTTGTTTTTATTCTGTCTACATAAAATACTTGTCTAGGAAATTCTACAGGTGGAGTAACACTATTTCCTGTGCCATCGTCTAAGTACTTTGCTAATGTAGTTCTACGTACTACTTTTAATCCTAGCAATGTTTGATAATCAAAATTACCTACAGCATTACTTAAAGTATTAGTAACATTTGCCATTACTATAGTAGGTCTTGGTATAGCGCCATCATTTTTTGATTCAAACCCATCTGCTTGAACAGGCATAGGTACATATGTTCTAATAGTGCCGTTTGAATCATAATCTCTCATTTTAACACTTGATAAATCATTTTCTATTTGATTTGTAAAGTAGAAAAAGTTACCTTTAGTAACTTCTAATTCAAACAGGTGCACTATAGCATCTGTTATTTCTAATTTTTGTAAATCTTCTACTATCGGTTTGTCTGCCATTATGCCTCGTATACTCTTTTAAGTGTTGCTGTTAAACTGTAGTAATCATCATAATTGTAAGTTACACTCCAATTACTGCATACTACTTTGATTGTTTTTTCATTTCCTGACTCATTTGAATCAGCGTAAGTAAAATTAAATTTTGTTATTCCTGCCTTTGTTTCAAAAAATGCTTCTATATCATCTATTTCATCTTTTGGTCTAGTTGCAAAATTCACAGAAATTTCTTCTGTCATAGGATTCAGTCCTCTAGAAGCTCTTTGTTGATAGCCATCTCCGAATGATACTTCATATACTTGAGGATTTCTTTTTACACTAAAGCCTTTATCGGGATTTACAACTCCCAGTGTTCCTCCTACATCAAATCCTAATGCCATATTATGCTCCTAAAAGTCCGCCTTGTCTTTGTTCTTTTTCTAGTACTTGGTAAACAGCTTGATTAATTGCTACACCAAGTGCTTTTGCTTCTTCTCTATCTGATACTGTTTCTGTAGTACCTTCTGCCATGTTTACGTTGATAGACACATTATTAGTTCCACCAGCGCCTGCGCCCATATCTACAGGTATACTTCTTCCATTTGGTAGTGGTACTACTGCTTCTCTACCGTGTAGTACTGCAGGATATCCTGCTGTAGGACCGCTTGCCACACCACCATCTGAGTAAGAACGTCCATGTTTTGACATAATGCCACCTTGTCTTGCTCCTCCTCCAATAAACGCTGAGAACATTGCACCAAGCCCTTTACCTTTTTGTTCCATCATTAAATTGACTCTTTGCATGAGTGCATTTGCCATTTGTAGTTTTGCAACAACAGTCATAACTTTAGCAGTGGCTTCGTCTTTTCCTGCTACTCCTGCTAATAAGCCAATAGTTCCGCCAAATTGGTTTAAATTTTCGGAGAATTCATCTCCAAATAAACCTTTAACTTCTTTAGCTGTTCCATCATCGCCGTTGCCTACTTTTCCATAATCGTCATCAAATAATGTATCGCCATCAGTCAGTTTATTATAACTACCATCATCTATTTTATCTACTCTTTGTTGATTTACGTTTTGCAACTGATTTATTTCTTCGCCTTTTACTCCTATAGTTGTATTTAATCCGTCAATTTCTTTATCTAAATTATCTATTTCTTTTTGGACTGAAATAACACTAGTTACTAAACTTTTTGAAAAATCATCTTCAAATTTATCTACTTTCTTTTGTAAGTACCCTGATTGTCCTTCTAAAAATGTTTTGTTGGTAGTTAATACTTCATTAATGGTTTTGTTACCATTGTAGTTTATTCCATTGTGGCTAAATAATTTAGTATTTCCGCTTTCTCCACTATTTACTCTTGCTTGTAATTCTGCTGTACTTCTATTAACTCTTTCTATTGATGCTAAGTGGGATCTTATTGCATCTGCTGTCCTATCCTTAGCATTATCAATTGCATATTCTGTTAGTTCTTTTTGTCCTGCGTCTGATTTGATAAATGCAGGTATTTTGTCTTTATGGTCTTTTCTTTTTAGAATATCCATTTTGGCAGTTTTCTTACTTCTTAAGTCTTGTGCTATTGAAACCTCTTTTTTTGCTACTCCTATTTGTGCATTATTCTGTCTTATCTGTAGTTGTTCTAAAGCACCTGTCATACCATTAGCAACTCTAGCTATTGCGTATGAATGTTCTAATCCCCCTTCTACAATTTTTTCTTTTACTAGATTGGCATGATATGTTCCTGCTTTATTTATTTCTTCCGCCACATCTTTTGGTTTCAAAAAGTCTGGTATTACATCATCTAAAAATTGTTTTGCTAATGCGTCTCCGATTGCATTTGATAAAGTATTTTTTAAGTTTTCACCTAATTTATCAAAAGCGCCATCTTCTCCTCTTATAGCAGCACCAATCCCTTTACCAAAATCAGTATATAAATCAGTAAATATTTTATTATAGGTACTAAAGAAATTATCTGCCATCAATCCTGCCATAGTTACTTGCATTTTTTGTACTTCTAAAGTTTCTTTTGCAAGTTCTAGTTGTTGTTGTAGACCTCTTAAAACTACTGAATCTTTGTCTAATTTTGCTGATTGTATTTTTAATTGTAATTCATCTATAGCATGTTCTTGTTTTTTTAATTTTAAAAGTTCTTTTGCATGTTTAAGCTGTTCTGCATTGCTTCCTGCTCCTCCTAGAGCAATGGTTATTGCTTCTTTCTTCATTTTAAGGTCTAGCATTTGTAATGCAATTGTTCTTTCTTGTATTTTTGTGTAATATTCTAAGTTTGCACTTGCTAATTCAAAGCCTTCTTTACCTTCTTTGCCTACTTCTTTATATGCTTTTGCTTGTGACTGTAATAGTGTCAAAAGATTCTGATAAGGAACTTTAGGTAAACTCTGAACAAGTCTATTTTGCTCTTTTATTAGCTCACCTTCCACTTCCCGTAATTGTTTTACTGCAGCTCCTTGAGTATTTATTGCTGTAGTTAATTTTTCTAGCTCTTCTACTTGGCCTTTTGTTAAAGTTTTTGTATATCTAAGGCTATCTGCAAATTCTTGAAATCTACTGTCTAATCGTCCTAAATTATCAAAGGTTTTAAGTAATTCAGCACCCATTTCGTCGAATTTATCGGGGTCTAAAGATTTGTTATTTTCTAATAATTGAAAATTTGATACTACTTTATCTATACTAGCACTAGATACTGCTTCTGATAAATGTTGTATTCTTTCTAGTGCATCTTCTAATAAACCTCTTTGTACTACATCACCCATTTTTTGTAATTCTTTGTTTAGAGTTTCTAAAGAGCTTGTAGATTCATCTATTCTTTTATTAAAGTCGTCAACGTCACCTTGGTCAGGCCCAAAAAACTTATTATAAGCTGCTTTACCTGCTTGAAATATTAGGATTGCAATACCTACATAGGATAGAAAACTCATTATACCTGTTAGAGCCATAGTTACAGTTCTTGTTGCTGTAGCCATCGCACCCATAGCTCTTTGCCAGTGTATTTGCATTTGAGTAGTTCTTGTCATTACACTGTTTTTTACACCTTCAAAACTTAATATAATTTTTTGTTGAGCAACACTAGTTTTTCCTTGCATATCAGTAAGCATTGCGGTATACTTTGCTTTCATCTGTTCAGTCATTCCAGAAAATGCGCCCACACCTCTAGTTACTTGAGATTTGATAACACCGATTTGCTTATTTGTAAGTGCTTGTCCTGTCTTTAAGGCTTCTCCACTAGCCCCTCCTAATTTACTCGTATCTAATCCATCTTTACCCATTCTTTTCATAAATTTTTCTTGGGCTATAGGAGTTTTTGCTAGTTTTGCTCTTGCTGCTTGTAATGATTCTGTTTTTGTTCTTAATCGGTCTAATTGCTCTTGATGTGCTTGTGTTTGTTTAGCTTGTGTTATCAATAAGTCTTGGTGAGAAGGAATCACAGAAGATATAATTGTAGTAGCAAAAAGACCCATTGCAATGGCTGCTGCTGTAATATTGTTAGTAAAGAAGTCCGCCACTGGTTCTACTAGCATAGATATAAATGGTCTTATACTATCGATAGTTTTCTCAAAAGCAACTCCTAACTGTGCGATAGAGTTAGCTTGTGGTTCCATAATAGCATTGATTTTACCAAACTTTCTCTCTGCTTGGTCAAGTACTTCATTTACTACTGCTTGTGATTTTTGATAGATTGATAACTGGTTCTTATTTAAACCGAGAGACGCTGCATATTTTGTCGTTGCCTCTTCTAGTCTTAATACGATACCGAGTTCGTCTAATAATTCTGGTTCCGCTTTTGTAACACCTCTTACTAACCTGTTAAATGAATCAGTAACATCTCTACCAAGTGCCATTGACACAGTAAATGCGGCTTCTGATAGTTCTGTAAGTTGTCCTGCAGATAATCCTGCAGCTCTACCAATCGCACCTGCTTGTGCTGCATCTTTGAAGTTAATCATGTTTCGAGTAGCTGCTTGTAAATCATGTGCTAAAGATTTATAAGCAACACCAGTCGCAGCAGCAAATGCTAACTGTCCTTGGGTTAATACTCTATAGTCTGCGGATGTTTTCAGGAATCTGAATAGTGCGTCTACTGCAAAAAGGTTGGCTGCTAATGTTGCATAAGCAGGAACAAGGCCTCCAGTGATACCTTGAGATAATTTGGAAAAGTTTTTAGATGCGCCTGAAGAAGCATTGGCTGCTCCTTTTAACGAACGATCAGCACTGTGAGCAGTTTGCCCAACTTTGTTCATTGCACCTGCGGTTTTCTTAGCTTTTTGTTCTACTAATTTTAAACTACCATCATCACTAATGGTGAAACTAAGCTCTCCGCCTTTTATTTTTGCCATCTAATTTCCTGATTTAGCCTTTCTTTGGGCTGCCTTTTGTCTTTCCGACACTTTACTATTGATATAATTTGCGTTTCTATCTTCAATACATTTCAGAAAAAAGAGGACATGTTTTTTATCTTCGATTTCTAAAACGTCTAGTAGTGTTCCTAGGGGTGCTTGATCCTTGCCCATATACATACCTGACATACCATCCCATTGGTCATGTAAGTAGCTATGTAGCAAAAATGCCTGCTGAACTTCTAACGGATAGTCAGAATATTCGGGAGGCATCTTTTCGGGGTCAGGTTCTTCGCCTAACTGTTCACACACTGATAGATATTTATCTATATCGAGATATTTGTCTGAGAACTGTTTATCAAGTAGGTCAAGTATTAGTTCTACTTGACTTTGGTAAAATTTTCTAGTTCTCCTACAGTTTCAGAAACCCAGTTGTCGAAATCACCAGAGTTCTTCATAAGAAGTTCTGCGTTTTCGTCATTCCAGACAAGTTCGTCTTCAGGGTTTACATCACTTGTATCTACTAATAGAAGCTCTTCTAAGTATTTATACTTTAAGCCTTTCCAGCCTTTAATAATTGCTTTACAGTATTCAGTTAAGAATTTGTCATTATCTAGCTGTTCTTCGTAAGCCCTAGTTTTTTTATTTAAAACTTGTTTTACACTTCTGTTTCTTAATTTAAGTAGTTCCTCTCTAGCAAGGTAAGTTAATTTAACTTCAAATCCTACTAGTCCTGGAAACTCAATTGAAACAGTTTTACTTGGAGTTAATAAACTCTTGAGTGATACTGGTTGTTTAGTTTCTGTCATTTTGTTCCTTAAAAAGTGGGAGGGCATAAAACCCTCCCGAGTTATTTATTTATTATGCACCTACGTAAGTTACTTTAACTTCGTTAGTTGCAGTTGCATCTGTTGCTGATAAGTCTCCTGGTAAACCATGGAAAGCTACATCAACTGATACTACATCCTCAAAACTATGAGAAGGTAATTCTAAATGCGCTTTTGCTACTTGAACATTACATCTTGGAGTTCCACCGGAACCACCAATACCAAATGTTAAACCAAATGCGTTAGTAATAACACCTCTTGATTCTTGTAGTCTTTCAAATAGGTCTAATGAACTATTTGCCGCGTCATTCAAGTAACATGTAAAGTTACCTGAGACACTTCTTGTTCCCATAACATGACCTAAAGGCAAGTTAACTTGTCCTAAAGTTTCAGGTGTTAAGTATGTAAGATTATTTTCAATCGTAATATTACCACCTGTTAGTGTTATAGCGTAAGCTTGGTCTGCGTTTGAGTTTGAATCTAGAGCGCCTAGTGTTCCTGTTGTCTCACTTACATCAAAACTAATTGATAAATCAGTTAGTTTTTGTCTGATGAAGTTTGATGTTGTGTCTACGCCTTCTCTAATTAAACCCTTTGCAGTTGTTCCTGATGCTGCAGTATTCAGAGCAGTATTTAATTCTTGAATACTTTGCCCATTTCCAGCCCAGCCAATTTGTGCAATACCTTCAATATCAAAATCAATTGATGCTGAACCTACTGAACAGTTAGCTAATTTGTATACTGTTACGTCATCTACTCCAGTCAAGTATTCTGTTGTTGCTGTATCTTTTGCAGCACCTAATACGAAATACATATTAAATGCACCAAGAGTTACATTGTTTGAATTTGCAAAATTAAATTCTTGTTTAGCTGTATCACCAAATGCGTCACCTGCACAAGCTCTGTCATAAGTGTTAGCACTCATAGCAGACCATAGTGGGCCTTCTACTGCAAAGTGTCCACCAGCGTCAGCATGGTCTCCACTTACATATTTTGCATTTGAACCTGATACAGTTGGTCTCATATAAGTTCCGAAACTCCATTCTGCTGGTGCGAAAGAGTCAGTAAACATTGCTCTACCTCTTTTCGTTGCTCCGGCTGAAGTAGCTGCTTCACTTAAAGTAACCTCTGAAGTATTTGTTCCTTGGCTGAAAGAAAAACCATCTAAAACAGGTATCTCATAAAGAGCCATGTTATTAGATGTTCCATCTTCTGACCATTCCATAAATACTTTGGTATCTCTACTAAAGAAAAATGCCATTATTTTCTCCTAATTAATATCGAATCTCACAGGTGATTTCTCCTACACCTAGAGGTTCTAATACGCCTTCATCTGTGTCTACAGTAATAATTGTTGTTTGTACTGTAGATTGAGATGTTCCCGTTGAATCATAGTAAGTTAGCGGATCATTATCCTCTATTACTGTCTCAACATCTTCTAACAATTCTTCGAGTGCTTCGATAACATCATTGTCATCTGAAACATAACAACGAACTGTTAATTGTAAAAATCTAAATCTGAATCCACCGCCATCATATTCGCGAGTTTCTGCTCCCGCTCCTACATGAATAGTAGGGAATTCATTTACTTCGTCCCAAAATTTTAGTCGTCTTTCTACTTTTGCGACTGAAGTTCTGAATGGGGGACTTCCATTAATACTTTCAAGTTTTAGGCATAAAGCCTCCACTATAGCACGACGTCGCGTGGTATGTTTCCTTGCTAGTGTCGTTTCCATTATCTTATATTAACTCCGAATTTAGCACCAATTATACTGGTGGCTACTTCTCTTAATGTTCTCTTAATTAACCTTTCAGGGTTTCTCTGAGGAGTATATTTATCTCCTCCTGGTGCAAATGTCTCATAAGGATTATTCCTGTAACTTGCATCAATCATTGTGTTTCCGCCTCTTGGCCCTTGTGTTACATTATCTACTCTTACTGAGTTTGCAAATCTACCTGTTCTATAGTTTAGTGCAGGGCTTGTCATATTTGACGCTATTGCTACTGGTAAGAGTTGGTTTAACATATTTTTTAATGCTAGAGGATTCATTCCTGCTTTTTGTTGAACTCTACTTTCACTTGAAGCTCTTGCTCTAGCTCCCTTTTTCTCTGAACTTCTATATCCTTTTTTTCCTTTAAACTTTGATGCACCGCCGCTTGTCTTTTTTACTGCTTGTGCTAGTATTGCCCTGTTAACTTTTAATCTTAAATCAGGTTTTGTGTTTATTTTCTTTAAAAAAGTTTCTATAACTTTTGCTTTACCTAATTTATCAAGTTTGTCTACTGGGCCCGGGCTATTTGCCCATAAATCTTTCATTTTCTTTGGACCAATACCTTTCCAATCTGCAGGGCTTGCTTTTTTCAGTCTTTTCAGTATCTCATTAACAAATGCTTCATCGTACCCTGTAATAAAAGCTTTTGCATCTTCTAAGATTGCTTGGTCATATGTAGCAGCATTATCAGCGGCATGTTTTGTATCTAAACTACCTCTCATAGTTACTTTTTCTTTTAAAGCATTTGGAATCTTATTTACAGATCCATTTGGTCCAAGACTTGCTACTTTATGGTCATATCCAAATATATTATTATAATAGTCTACTATTGTTGAGAAAACATGGTAGTTTGTATCATCTATTACACACTTATCAATGGCTTTTCCTATTGCCTGGTCAACATTTATACCTTGTCCCCCGCTTTGAGAACCTTGTGTATTTCTAATATCTTGCCTAATTGTTTTCTTATCAGATCTAAATAGTAGATTATCAAATTGTCCTGTACCTGTTTTACCATGTACATATTCCATAGCTTGTTTTCTGAGATACTTTTTCATAAACGCTTTGACATCTCTATCAATAGCTGCTTCAATATTTACTGTATTTCCGCCTTTTTGACTTTTATCTTTTCTTTTATAGTGTAGCACTACCTTATTATCATCATTCATTGTAGGAGCAATTAACTGATAGTTTGCTTTGTTTTGTAAAGATTTTCTTAATTTATCCCCTAGTTTTTTAAAGTCACCAAACAAACCTACTGAAACTTTTCCACTTTTTGTAGTAAAAGGCTTTATATTTCCAGAACCCTTACCACTTTTAAGGTTAGAAGCAAGTTTTTGTTTTAATTCTCCTGCCCATCTAGATTTATCTAGTCTGTACTCTCCATACTTAAAGTAAGTACCTCCTAAACGACCCTCTACATTTGTCTGTATATCTTTAAATAATTTATCTCTAAATGTTTGAGACATTAAATAACCACTTTATATAAATCAAGTACTCTTTTAATATGGTCTGGAAAGTCAGTACTATTTCTCATTCCTGCAGTACCTTGATTCTGTTGGACTGCTCCGCCCAATGTTCTTCTTTCTTTATGTTCGTCTTTTATATAGTAGTTTACTAAGTCAAATAGGGCTAATTGTAAATCTCTAGGAGTTGAAGCGTAGCCAGCTTTATATGTAATTTTTACTGCACCCACACCTCTTGCCCAATGTATCTGATTTCCGCTTGCATTAGTTCTAATAATTGCATCGGCTTCTTCATCAAGATAGTATTCATACTTAGCTGTAGTAAGTTCTGTATAAGTGTCTGAATAGTTTTGTCTTTCTTCTACTTTTGTTATAGAAACTATAGGACTTTCACTCACAATTATGGTGTTAGTAAAGTTATCTTCAACTGAAAAAGTTTCAACTTTGTCTGTACTAAAAAAGTCTACAAAACTTATTCCACAATACTTCTTAACTAAATCAGATACCTGAGGTACTATAACGCTTAAACGATCATCATCCTTCTCCCCTCGAAGGCCTTCTGCGTCTTTATATTCGTTTACTGTTATTAAGTCTGCCATAGTTAAAAAGGGTGGGTTTTAAGGAAACCCACCGAAAACCTGTAATTAGCTATTAACTAGCTGCTGCGTATTTCCATCCGTGTACACAATGAGCATTCTCAATTAATTGGGCAAAGCCTAATCTTTGTGAAGCTACTAGTACTCTTCTTTGGTTCGCTACTTCGTAGTCAGATTCTATTGTTACGCCTCTTAATCTAGGCATTACAAAGTTTCTTGGGTATACTGCGATAGCACCAGTTTTTGTTGCTGCTTTAGAAGCAAATTCGTCACATAAAATGACTCTTGAGCCAAATACTTGTCCGATTTCACCACTTAGTTTAGTAGCCATGTCGCCAACTAGGTTAGCGTCTTGGAACTCTGCATCTTCAAGTAGGTTGTAGTAACCATCTTGTGAAACAAGATAAACAACTTCTGATGGATTAACACCATATTTGCCCATATTCTTTCTTAGACCTAATAGATCTGCTGCAGTTAAAGCATCGCCTGATGCGAATATTCCACCTGAACCACCACCAACGTCTACAGTATTGTATTCAACATTACCGTCTCCGTTTTTAGCATGTTCAATCAAACCTTCAAATGAAGCTGCTGATGTACCATATACACCTTCAGCATTGTCTCCTGCTAAAAGGGCGTTCTCGATACCTCTTGCATGAGCTCTTACCATTGACTCTCTAATTAAAGGGAGAATCGGCATGATTGCATCTTCTTCAGTTTCGTTACCTAAGTAAGATTGTGAAATAAGCTTTTTAGTTGATAGGGTGATTTCTGTTAAGTCAACACCATTATTAGCACCTAAAGCGGCACCTCTAGCTTCTAAGTTTCCTTTTGGATTACTTCCACCAGCTGTTTGTGCTGATGTAAATTCAGCATAACCAGCGTCTGGTAATACTGGGATAATCATGTTAGCAGAAGTCATAGCAATTTCTCTAAATAGAGGTGCTAAAACTAATTCATTTTGAATATCTCTTTCAATTGATGTTGATACTAACTGTTCAAAGTTAGCTGAAGATACTTCTACACCTGCTTGTGCATTAACTTTTTCCATTAATGACTTAGAGTAGTCTGTATCCCAACCTCTACCAGTCGCTAAACCAGCAAATTTTGCATCCATAACATCTTGTTCAAAGTCTTTCTTCCAGTCGCCGTTACCATTTCTATTAGCAAAAACTCTTTTAGATTCACGAATATTCATGATTTCTTCTGATTTCTCAGCGAGTTGCTTTTCTAGGCTATCGACTACTGATTTTAAGTCTTCTTGTTTTTCATTGACTCTAGTTTCTAGGTCGTTCATTAGCCTTTCAGCTCCTGTCAAACCAGCTTCCACTATAGTTTTTGTTTCAATTTCCTTTGCTTCTTGAACAGCTTTTTCATTAGCTTCAACTTCAGCTTGCTTTTCAGCCGCTTCTGTTTGCGCTTTTTCGTCCGCTGCCTTCTGTTCGGCTTGTTTCATAGCAATTTTAGCTGCAGTATCTTCTGCAACCTTCTTTGCGAATGCTTCAAGATCGATTGAAGTTTCAGGAGATTTTCTTTCTTCTGACATATCAGTCTCCGTTGATGAGGATTTCTCCTCGCTTGGCTGCTCAATTTTAACAGCATCTGCTGGTGCAGTTGAGTTAGCCTGTAATATTTGTTTTTGGTACTTTCTGTATTCTTCCATACTGTCAAATGACTTTGCTAATCCAAAGGTTGCCCCTTGATTGCAAGGTACTGACACTACAGACACTTCAAATAGTTCCGCGTCTTTTATTTTGTACCCGTCGGTATCAGTCATATATTCAGAGTCTTTACATCTGAATCCAACTGAAAATGCTCCGAGGACACCATCTTTCACCAAATGAGTAATGTCACCTGCGGCTTTTGATATCTTTGCAGTTATCTCTAAACCTTTGTCTGTGACTTGTAAATCCGTTGCTCTACCGATAGGTTTGTTATAATCATGGTTAAAAAGTATAATTGGATTACCTTTAAAGTTTTCCAATCCGCCTTTCATCCATGCTTCGCTTTCGATTATATCTCCAGCTCTATCTAGTGCATTTGTACTTGCAGAACCTTTGATGTTTATTCCACCATCGTCGGTTTCGCCTAAAGATTTAAAAGTACTCGTCCATTGATAAATTTTATTTGACATCTTTTTTCTCCACTTTCACAGTCTTTTTAGGAGCAACTTTCTTAGGTGTTACCTTTTTAGGTGCTACTTTAACTGGCTCTGGCAAAGATACTGGATGTCTTTTTGCTACATACGATAAAATTCTATTCCAGCTACCGATTTTTCTACGTAAAACGTAGTCAAATACTGGAACATCGTTACCATATGATTTGTATTCAGCTAGTGTCATACTCTCAACGCCTTTTGACGCCATGAAGTCTGAAAAAGCCTTTACCATCATATCTTTTGTCATAATTATTCTTCCTCGCTTGGCGGTGTCTCTTCTGGTCTGCCGCCTTCTTCTGGGTTTGAGGCTGAACCTGCGATATTCGCAGGAACTCTTGGTTTATCAAACCCTGGTATTGTTTCAAGTCTCAACGCCTCCCTTGCTTCATTCGGTGTCATTATACCTGTGTTTACAAGTGTGGCGTAATAGCCTGCTTGATCTCTTAGTTCTGGTTGAAGAGCAGGTATACCTGATACGTTCTCATCAAGTTTGAAACCGAAAAATCTCTCGAAAGCATACGCTATTTTGTTTGTAATAGGTAGTATGGTTTCTAAATAAAATAAACGGTGGTTTGGTCTTAAATTTGCATTATTACCACTATCCATTAAAATCGGTGGAATACCTAGAGCTTTTAAGATTATCTTTTCATTGGCTGCAATGCCTTCTTGAAAATCCAAATCTTTAAAGCTTACTTCTGTAAGGTTTTCTACACTTAATCCACCATCTAAAAATAGTGGCCTTCTGCCGCCTGACTGTGGATTGTATCTAGCAACCCAAGCCTGTAACATTCTTTCCTTAATTTTCTCGGAAAGAGTGTTTGGTGATTTTAAAACTAACCCTGGAACTGCTCCATTTTTGAAGAAGTTATCCTGGAATCTTCTCATACTACCTAGTAGCTGCATAGTTCTAAATGCTGGCTTTAATCTTGGTATTCCTCTATAAATAGATTTAAATGAGTTTTCTTTGATATGTATAATTTCATCTGGACTGTAATCTATACTATTGTCATAAGAATATTTTTCTACATACTTATTCTCGTCACTATGTATAGTTACGTGTTCTGCTGGAAGATGATACAGATGTGCACCATCAAAATATACAAAGATATTTCCATCAATCAGTAAGTCTATCAAAAGATTTCTTTTAAATGTGCTTATATCTTGAAATGGATTAGGTTCTGTATTTAATAGTAAGTCTACTCTACTTCTTCTAATATTTTTTACTACAGGATTCGTGCCTACTATTTTTTCTCCAACATCAAATGGTATCTCAGCTGAGTCGTCCACTATCATGTTGACTGCTCTGTTTACTATTTCAAGTTGTTCGTATGCGTTTCTATAGTTATGTACGACTTCTTGAGACTGAATAGTTGTGCCTTGGTCTCTAGATATGACATACTGCGCAGGATTAGCTTTGTCCTCGTCTTGTGTGCCTAAAAATCTATCATACCATGCCATATTTGTCTCTCTGTATCTCGACCCATCTTTGTTGTTTTTTGGCTGTTACTAGCTTTGGGCGTTTTCCGTATATGCCATGTAATCTTAAATGATGATTATGACATAATGTAACAGCATGAGTATAAACTTTGTCTTCGTTTTCTGCTATAAAGTGTTCTCGAAGTTCTAATATTTCGTTTTCTGTTTCAATGGTGATCTTGTTTTCTTTCATCCACCATTCTAGTAATTCAGTTAATCCATAAAAATGATGAAAGTCTAGTTTCTCCGTACTTCCACAAATGTAACAATGCGTGTCTTTTTTATATTTAGACTTAGCCTTGTCACGAACATATTTAACTAAATCTCGTTTTAAATCCATAACTTTACTTGTATAATAGAATTTTATCAAACTTTCAAGCTAAAGTCAAGAACTATTTTTTGAAGGGGTAATTAGAAACTAGTGACGCTTGTCTCGAACGAGTATAGTGCATAGCGAAGGGCATCTGCCATGTGAGATGCCATGTTGTGTTTGGGCTTTTCTTTTAATAAGTTAGGGTTTGGATCCCACTGATACTGGTCAAGAGAAGCCAGGCTTTCTTTACATGCCTGATGTACTATTAGTTTATCATTGTCTACTATACCTGCAACCTGTCCGATGCCGTCTAGTACTGACTTTTTAGCGTTAATAGTACTGATGTCGTAATTTTGTGCAAAGTCAAATCTTGTTTGCTGAGCAGCAGAGTCAATGTAGATATAGTCTATATCCCATTTATGAATAAGTTTCCTTATTTCTATAGCGTGCTGTTCTGTTGTTCTTTCTGCGTCTAGATACTCATCGAGCAAGTAATATTTGTCTGCATCCCAGTCGTATGCGATTACACAAAATGCTGTAGGATCTTTGTACCCTACGTCCATACCTGCAAATACATCCATTTTGCTTGTTTCTATCTCCGATAAATCTGCTACACATTCTTCGTGGCTAAATGCCCATACTTGACCTTCAAATACATTGAAGTCTGCCATGTATTCCTGATTAAATTCAGATTCAGACATGGTTTTTCGTGCTTCGTCAATATCTTGGTCAGATATACGAGGGTTTTCATGGTAAGTTGCTTTTATACTACACCATTCTGGAAACTGGTCTGAGAATCCTCTTTGCCAAAACTCTGCAAACCAATTGTTTCTACCCCTTGGAGTAGATATAAAGAGTGCTTTTGAGTTTTCTTTATCTAGTGTGGGCCTGAGCGCAACATTGAAAGCATCCCTCCCGTCAACGAGAGCGGCCTCGTCGAATATGATGAGATCATAAGACCTACCCACAACTGAGTCAACTTGGTTAACAGAACCCATACGTATCGTAGAGCCATTGGAAAGTTCAATAACTTTATCTTTTGCATTATCTCTTGTGACCTCCAAGTCAAAATGCTTAATCAATCCTCTTTGTAGTTCAAAAGATATCTGAGAAAGCGAGTAGTTAGGTGACATTAGTAGAACATTAGAGCCTGGCACTAAAGTTATTAATTGACCTATTATATTTGCGATATAAGTTTTACCTTGCCTACGTGAAACTGCGGCAGTAATAAAACGATATTTGGGATTGTTGATTGCATTGATGATTCCATGCTGTGAAGTGTTTGGTGTAATTCCGAGTAAGTTCATATACCCATCAATAGGTAATTTTATAAATCTTCTATCATCAAACTTCATTAAGCTGTCTGATAGTATGTCTGTTCTGCTAATTTGTATCAATGTATTTTCTCGTTTTCAAATAAAAAGTAACTTTCTTCTTCTTCTAGTATTCCAAAGTCTTTTGCCTTTTCATATAAGTAGCAGTAGGAAGCCGATAGTTGTTTCAGTTTTTCTTCTGACGGTGTTAAGTCTCTTCGTTTTTCGGTATGTAGTACTTGTGCTAAGAATTTTCCTGCATGTACTTGTCCCTCATCTAACCATAGTAATCTTCCGTCTTTTTCTGGTGCGCTCATCTATTCTCCTATATGTATTAAGTCATTTGATATGTGGTCGTTGTGTCTAGGTGGAAGATATGGCCATTTCATATATTCCCAGGCAACACTATACCTGAAATCTCTACTAGTATTCTTATAACATCCATGAATTAGATTGGGATGAAAAAATACTGCAAAAGGCTCGTCTAATTCTACGTCTACAATGTTTACTTTTGGGTTTAAGTTTATCCACTGAAAAACTCCATGAGAGTGGTTCTCGTGTTTAAATACTCCTTTAGTATGTGAACGAGGTACTACTCGTAAACACCCATTTTCTTTAGTTGCTCCATTAACAAATACATCACAACTTACTAATCTATCGGGAATAGCATCAATATAAAAATTATCTTGGTGCCAGTCTACTGAAAAACCTACTTTAGGACACATTGGAAAAAATTTAGAGATGTAAGTACCTAAACTAGTTGTCTTTAGTAGCTTTTGAGCTACTGATACTAACTTTTTATGTCTACCTAACTCTTTTAATTCTTCTGAATAAGCCATAGCACCCTGTAATTTACAAGGATTTGTAGGACTGTTCCATATCCACTGGTCATTTTGCGCCGAAAACGTCTTAGACTGGTCTGTCAAAGTTTTACATGTACGGTTGAGCTCTCTATGCTCCTCTTTTGATAGAAAGTTTTTTACTACTACGTAGCCTTCTAGACTAAATTTGGATATATCGTAATTCATTTACCATTTTACTTTGTTTGCCCAGTATGCGGCTGACATTTTACCTCTTGCTATGTTCTTTCTGTGTCTTGCTTTAAAACTTTTTCGCTTCATCTTCATTCTACGAGACTCTCCAGCTTTAGGTTTACCTGCTGTCTTAGCTCCTTTCTGTCCAAAACGAATAGTTTTAACTTTACTACCTACTTTTGCCACTACTATGTGTGACTTTGTTTTATGTCCAGGTGTTCTTTTAGGTTTATTAAACCCTCTAACCCCTGCTCTCTTTAATCTTGGGTCTCTTTTCTTAGGCATTGTGTTCTCCCTACATTACCTGCAATACAGTACCTAACAAATCCATTTAAATTGGGTTGAGTACTATGTAATACATCACTTTTAAAAATATATAAGTCTCCTTTTCTAGGAAACTCTGTTTTACAAAAAGTGGGATTAGCTTTATCATGGAATAGTAAAGCTCCTGTCTCGTTAATGTCATGTAAATAATAACAAAAAGAGTATTCAGGAGTTACTTGATTGTTACCAACGCCACCTGATGTATGATTATGAATACCTGTGTATTCTCCAGCCTCTTGAAACGTAGCCCATAAATTAATAATCTTATAATCTATAGGGAACTGTTTCTCGACTAGCTCACAGAACTGTGTAAACTCTGGTTTCTCTTGTAAGAAAGTATTAGTATGTCTAGGATTAACCTTTGACACCTTAAATCCAGAGTTTTTATACTTCTGTATACTGTGTGTTATACCAAGAGTATCTATGTTTAAGTTAATCTTGGTAAAGGCCACTATCTACGTCTCTTCATTATCCTACCAACTCTTGCTTTTTTCGCAAAAGTTGCTTTTCTAGGTGATTTTGTTTTGCCGAACCTTGGTCCAACTCCTTTTGGTGCCGCACCATAGAAGCCACCAGCGCCACTCATTGGGCTTTTTGTATTAACAAAAGTTCCAGCTGCTGCATTCATGTCTCTGGTAACACCTATCTTTAATCTGTGTTTACGGATTTTCTGAGTACCGTGTTTACCAGTAGGGCCACTTAAAAATTTAGCCATTCTTTTCTCCTATAAGCTGTTTAATACGCTTATCTCGAAAGGTACACTTGTTCATTCTTGTGTATTCTTTCAGTTTCTTTAATCTTTGTATGTGTCGTTTTTTGTGAAGTATTAACTTTGCAGTTTGTAGTTCCAATCCGTGTAGACGTTCTACTGTTTGTAGCAATCTGTCTACCTTTTTTGGATTCACTTTTTACGTCTCCTTGTTGTTTTTCTTTTTCTTTTTACAAAGGTTGCTACGTTTCTTGGTTTTCCTCCTGGATTACCTGCTTTTCGTTTTCTCGTAACTGCAGAACGTTTCTGAGCTGCTGTCATTCTTCTAGCTTTACTTGCTGGTACACATTTAGGATAACCTCCTTTTCCTCTTGCGGACTTTCTTCCACAAGGCGGATGTCCTCCACCTTTTCTCTTACGAGAAATATCTACCCAACCTTCTTTAAACCATTTAGTTAATCCACCTTTTGGTTTTGCCATTATTTTCTCTTACGTCCAGTACCCATACGATACCTTCCGCCTTTGGCTTTGTAAGTTTTTACTAGCCATCCATTTGCATATGCTGATGGATATACCTTGAACTTTCTTTTTGCCTGTGCTTTAACCCTTGCGTATAGTGCAGGATTGGTAGGTACAGGTCTCTTTTTTGCCACCTTCCTTTTTGTTTTTCTTTTTCTAACTGCCATAATAAAAGTGTAGAGCTCCCCACTCATAACTGAAGAAGAGAACTCTACGTAGGGTATTAACCTATTTGTCCTTGGCTTTCCACACGTTCAATGCGCACCAGTCCATAATCATGTAAACCTTTTTCATTAATCCATCATCCACTGGAGTTGGAGTAATAGCTGCTACAAACGAGCAGACAGTTACGATTACGGGAACAACAGATATCAATTTTCCAATTAGTATGAAAAAATCTATCATATTTCTCTCCTCAGTCCTTTCCGCTCTTTCGAGCAAGACTGCTTTACCACATATTTTTAGCCGTTGTGGTTACTATTCGGCTTAAATACGTTTGTTACTTTCTTGCCACTTTTTATTTCGGCTGCAACAAACTTATCCTTAATGTCGACTTTACCGTCTCCATTTAAGTCTTTAGGGTCTTTGCCCCTAATTATATTCCAAATTCTTTTAAACATTTATTTCTCCTAAAGGGCGGATTGGAGACCCCTCGATTTATTTCCGTGTCATGAAATTTACTTCATGCATTTTTGCTTAGTATAAGGTCATCCAATCCTAAACTTTTGAATAGTAATCATTACATATTGTACACTTAAAAGAACAAGGTTGTACCCTTTCTCTATACTCTGTGTTATCCCAAGGATGTGTAAAATCTTGGGGATTATGCATCGTTACTTGTTGCACTTGTAATAACGGTCTGGTATCTACTTTATTGTTGTGTAGTGCCCATCCTAGTGCTAGTCCCTCTCCTGAAGAAACTCCGGGATAAGGATTCGTTTGTTCTAGAGATTGCTTTTTAAATATAGGCTCAATCTCTACTAAATCTTTTCTAACTTTTTTCGCTTTCTCTGGTGTCATCGCAAACAGAGTAGCATGTTCTAATACTGGTGCCCACTTATCTGTGTCTTTGCCCATATACTCTAATATAGGTTTCCAGTAATTAGTACCAAATCTTAAGTCATGATTGGTAACAGTCGGAACTGTATGAGCTGTCATTCCAGGAGACCAAACTCCTAAAAAGTAACAACTATTATCGTAAACAGGTTTATGATACAAGGCGTTAACCATACTAGTATCATCAATAAACTTTTCTACTACATGCAATCTATATGTTAATCTTTTTACATCTAGTTGTAGTACAGGTCTACCTGTCTCTATTACAGCATCCAATGCCCAGAGTAATTTATCGAAATAATTAAATCTAGGTTTGTTGTAAGGTACGATCACATGACGTTTGTCTGCTACTATCCTTCTAACTTTTTCTGGATTGTCTGTTAATATCCACAACTTCCAATCGGGAAGTTTGTTTATCCACTTTCCAAAGTGGTCTATATATTTATCTCCAATAATACTGAGGGAGATATCAGTAACTCGTGTACTCTTCATTTGTTCCTTTTGTACGTAGTATCTTAAATGTTCGTCGATGCTCCAACAAGGTTGTTTACCAAAAACATTAGGAATACACGAGTTTTCTAAGTCAAGAGTTCCAGTATATTCTACTTCTTCTTCTTCTTGCCTTTTTTCTTTCTCTTGGCTATCGCTTTTTGCAAAGCTGGGGGTAGTTTCTTCTGAGCTGCTGTCAAGCCTCCCATAGACTTTTTCTTCTTCCCGCCTTTTTTCTTTGGTCTGCCTCGTTTTGACCCGTACGTTCCTTTGCCTTTTGGCATCATCACCTCCCTTTATGTCCATTTTGGTGGTTCCAGTGGACACTCTGCCCATCTAATTTTCGTCTTGAGGGGCATAAAGCAATTGCATACTTTACAAGTTTTCCAAAACTTTCTATAGTGTGGACACTTCTTGCAAATTGCTAGTCTTTCATCTGGTTTCTTCTTTGTCATACTTGATGATTCCTTTGAATGACGGGAAGATTAACCAGACTTTTAAATGTTTCGGCTTTAATCTTTTTATTGTTGCAAACCACCACTCTTCAGGTTTGCAATTTACGTGGTAATTTGTACCATCTGGAAAATGTTTCTTTGCTGGATTACACGATATAGTAAAAAATACACTGTGGTTTGCATAGTTGAATATTTCTTCTAGTACTGCATCACATTCTTCTGGGTGTATATGTTCCATTACATCAGTGCAAATTACACTATCATAAAATCCATTAGGTTTTCTTTCAAATTCTTTTACTGCAGGATCATATAGTGTAGGCATTGGTATATTGCCTTCTTCATGTAATTTGTGTTCTATATACTGTAAGCCTTTTCCACATCCATAATCTAAAACTGTTTTAGGTTTATATGATTTACAAAAAGTTATAAAATGTTTTGTATGTCTACGTATAGACGTACCTGTCATTACACCTAATTTAACTTTATGTATATGTTTATATCCTTTTAATAATTCTTGGGGGTTCACTACTTTCTTCTGTTTGTGTTATGTTTTCTTCTTTTTAAATTCTTTTTCTTTGCAAGGAGTTGTTTTACTCTTGCACTTACTGGAGTCTCTTCTTCAGCTTTTTCCACTGCTTCTTTCAGTGCGTCTTCTATTTGTTTAGCCATTTCTCTGCGTCTTCCTTTGATTGAAATATTTTATGTTCTCCGTCAGGCATAATTAGATGCCAGCTACCTCTTTTTTCAAATAAGTTGTAGTCGGGTTTAGCAACCTCTTTTACCTTAGGTGCTTTTTGAATATCTTTTTTATTATAATTCATTTCCATGTTTTTCTCCTAGTGCATTGTTATCATTGTAATAATTACACCGCTTAAGCTTACAAGTAAAAAACCTGCACATGCTATTAAGATAGACTCTATTCTAGTAGTCTTCTCATCGATTCTATTAAATCTATTATCGGACTCGCTTTCTATATCTTCTATCTTGTTAAAAATTGTTTTCCAACGTTCAGCGCATATAGCTTCATGCTTTGCTAGCTCTGCCGCTACTGCTTCTACTGAATCCATTTATTTACTCCCTTTACTTTGTGGATATTTCCACACTTATGAAAATTATATCAAAATATAGAACTCTTGTCAAGTACTATTTTCGTATGGTATATATTTTAACTGGTTCCGACTTGCCTTTTACAGTTACCTCGTCTAAAAATTCGTAATCATAACCATCTACTAAACTATGTTCAGATATGATTAAATCTGCATCATAATTTTTGCAACTAGATTCTAGCCTTGCAGCCAGATTAACCGCATCGCCAAGGACGCTGTAATCGAAACGAGTAGTAGAGCCAAAGTTGCCAACCACGCAAGGACCTGAATTGATGCCAGCACCTGTATTAATTTGGTCAAGGCCTTCATCTTTAAGTGTTTCATTTAGTTTCTCCAAAGCTATTCTCATCTCAATAGCCGCTTTTGTTGCATTCTCTATATGGTTTTCGTCAGGAAGCGGAGCTCCCCAGAAAGCCATGATGCAGTCTCCCATATACTTATCAATTGTACCTCCATGCTTGAGAATTATCTCAGTCTGGTTGTCAAGAAAACGATTGATGAGGCTCGTAAGTCCTTGTGGATTTTTTTGATATTTTTCTGAAATTGGTGTAAATCCTCTGATGTCAGAAAAAAGAAAAGTTAGTTGTTCGGTCGACCCGCCGAGTCTCAGTAATGATGGGTCCTCCTGTAATTTTTTTACTAAGTCGGGACTTACGTACGTGCCGAATTGTTGTTTGATTCGAAGTTTCTGACGATACTCGGAAAGGAAACTCAGGAATGTATGATAGCCCCAATACAGAATCGAGACTACTACGATACCATTAAGGTTAAGTAAGTAGGAAGATTTATAGGCATACCCCATTCCATACATAGCGCCTGCTACAACTAGTACTAATGCTAGTATAGAAAGATAGACTCTGCTAACCGTAAGAGCCAATAAGGTGAGGCTAAGTAAACCGAAGGCAAGCTGAGCAGAAAGAGTCCATGACGGTGCAGACGGTGCGGTACCTGTGATAAGATTGTGTAAAATGTTTGCTTGAATTTCATGTGGGTATTTAGCCCCCGCAGGGGTCGGCACAGGGTTTGTTACACCCTCTGCAGTCGTGCCGATGATTACAAAAGGTGCATCAATCGGTTCTTTTAAAAACTCTACTAGACTTTGTCTGTAGAAGTTAGTATTCCAATTTAAAAAGATACGAGCGTTCGCATCAGTATTCATCAAAGGGTAGTTGGGTATTCTAATCCAATCAATACCTTCTGGTGTTGTTTTTAGCTGGTACGAAGGATCGTTTACGGCGACTCTTAAGAGTTCCAAGGCGAAACTCGGGTAGAGTTTTGACCCTACGTTTACTACTAGGGGAATGCGACGAGTAACCCCGTCTAGCTCCGGCGTAGCGGTTACTACTCCGATTCCCTTTATTTTTGACTCCAGAGTAGACTCTGTAGGTATAATTCCTGGGTATTCGTATAGCCATGGTAATGGATCCTCTCCTAATTGCGCAGTTCCTACATGAGGAGCTTTTACATTGCGCACTTGTGTTGATGCCGCGTAGGCTAACACTGTTGGTTTTACTTCAAGTCTTCGTTCAAAGTATGTATCTTGCATTGGACCTCGTAGGTCTTTGTTTGGCATTAGTACTGTAATTCCTGGTACTGCTTGAGTTGCCATAATAGCATCGCCATATACACTTCTTGGTATAGGCCATCCGCCATAAGTACTTACTGTTTCTTCATCTATATCTACTATGAGAATGTTCTCGTTCTGTACTACTTCTGTATTCATGATTAAGTAGTCAAATGTTTTAAGTTCTAAAATCTGGAAAGGATAGGGATTCCATATAAGAAGTCCCATTGCTAGTACAATTGTGATTAGTTTATTCATATTTGTTTATACTATATAAATTACTTACTATTACTATGCCTAATGTTGCATTTAGTCCATCAATGTACCATTGGTCGTCTGGGTGAGTACTAAACAAACCCAAGTAGCTCATTGTAGATATTACTACAGCCTTCTGTATAATTAGTTCTTCAGGACTTGGTTTCCTTGGAAGTAGAAAATTTGTTTCATATAAAGTATCTCTATTTTCCATAGCGTATATAGTAGAAGCAACGTCTAGTATGTTTAGTATTAAAAAGGTTTTGTGTTTTTTATTCTCAAAGTCAAAGTGATACGTTACTTCAGAAGCTTCTATTTTAGATGCGTCTTGTTGCATCTGCTCGTAATCCCAAGGTATATCAACCTGAAGATTGACGGATGCGAATACTGGAGTTGTCACCAGAGTTAAGAATAATGTTATAGCTTTTACCATCTTGTTCAATTATTATATTATAGCTTGTCTCACCGTTGAGATCTAGTTGTACTGATTGGACGATGCTACGGATTATAGTAATCTTCTCTGCATCTCCAAATGTTAAAATCTGTGTTGTTGGGTCTTGCCCGAATAATGTACCTTGTACATCAAATTCTGAAAAAGCTTGTGTACCTCTTGATTCTTTTACTGCAAGTGCATCTAGTTCTTCGATAACTTCTAGTAAGTCTTCGAGAAAGTTTACGTCTAGGTAATCTATGTCTAGTTCGTTAAAAGATAAGTCTTCTTCTAAATAGTCTAAGTCTAACCCGTCGTAAGCGAGGTAATCGACATCAAGAATATTGTCATCAGAGTCATCATTTCCAACTTGTCCTGCAGTTTCTTCTTCATCTTTTTTAGGTGGGCTCACTATGAGCATGTTGTTTATGATATCTAAAGATAGATCTAATATAACTGGAGTAGTTGGTATACTTTCCCACATACTAGTTACTGTTGATTCATATGGTTTATTAAGTATGACTTCTCCCATGGCTGTTGCAACTACAATCTCGCCACTTGGAAGTCCCATATCGTTAGGGAGTAGAATTACTAGACTTCTTCCTAGTTCATCTACTGTAACTGTAAAATCTGTGCCACGAATGGCTATTTGTGATGTTGGCGTTTCTATCTTAATATTCTTCTTATTAATCTTTCCAATACCGCCAGTAATAAAACGAGCTGTGCCACTTGCAAACTTCAATGACATCTGCGACTTGTTAGGGTCGGGGTCAAAGATTACTTTGTCTATTACAAGTTTACTATGCTCTGTAAGTCGGACTTTACTATCGTCTATGAATGTGATACCTATTCGCCCATTAGCTGTACGCACATCATCCATTTGCTCAATGTCAAATCCTAAGTCCGTGTCGTAGGGTTGGTCTCGAAGGACTTGCCCTACTCCACGTAGTTCTGTAATGCTTCCTATATCAGCATGAAGTGGTAGTCCCACCATCATTCTGAATAACACAAATATTGCTATTAGACGCATTAGTTTCAATTTTCAACCAGTCGGCTGCTAAAGTAGACTGCTGTTTAATAACGGCAGTATTGTTACTTCCCTCTAAGTCGAGGTAGAAGTATTTAGCATCGCTTGAACTAGCTCCATATCCAGATTGGATAAAAGTTAAATCATTGCTATCTCCTAGAATGTCCATATACATAGTAGCGTAATCTGCATCTATGTCTACTTCTGACTCATTACTATCACCATCGATAATCCAATCAATGTCTAAGTAACTTGCTC
>Ga0181407_1000033_pt1 | contig 39346 bp, 61 predicted proteins | sample 30SPOviralmetaG_FD_130136 | JGI IMG/M metagenome (GOLD analysis project Ga0181407, IMG submission 130136) | Marine viral communities from the oligotrophic San Pedro Time Series (SPOT) site, San Pedro Channel, CA, USA - 30 SPOT_SRF_2012-01-26 | ecosystem: Environmental > Aquatic > Marine > Strait...
ATCTAATGCTGCTGGTAAATGTTTGGCTGGACATATCTCATCTACAGCTACTGCACAAACTATTCTTTCAACAGAAGTGTTGAGAGACCCAACTTCGTTTGGTGACATAGTTCGTGGATTGCATGTATACGGAGCTAACGTCTTAAGAGACGAAGCTTTAGTTTCTGCATTCTATGGTATTGACTAATACTAAATTTGGGGAGGTCTTCGGACCTCTCCTTTTTATAATAAGGAGTAAAAAAATGTACGGAAAAGAAAAAAAGAAAAAAATGATGGATGGCGGAATGGCTAAAAAGAAAATGATGTATGGCGGTAGAGCTAATTACAACACAGGCGGTTCAGCAAAATCAACTCAGCCAGAATATAAAAGTGGCGAAATGCATAAATGTATGCCTAATTAATCATGAAAGGCGTAAAACATTATAAAAGAGATGGAACAGAATATAAAGGCAATACTCATAAAATGCCTAATGGAGATTTACATACAAATAAATCTCACACTAAAACAAGTGTAAAACTTTTTCATTTTAAAGATTTAAGTAAAAAAGCTAAATTAAAAGCTAAAGGTAAAGGTAAAAAGTAGTGGCAACAACTTATTTAGATTTAACTAACGAAATATTAAGAGAACTAAACGAAGTTCCTTTAACATCTACAAACTTCGCAAGTGCTGTAGGCTTACAACAATTTGTTAAAGATTCTATAAATAAATCTATATTTGATATTGCAAACGAAGAACCACAACTACCATTCTTTTCAGCAGGACTAAGTGGAGCAACAGACCCTTTCTATGGAAATACAACTGTAGCTTCAGTAGCTGGACAAAGATGGTATACTTTAAAAGATGGCAGTTCTAGTTTAACTACAGACTTTGCATCTATTGATTGGGATGACTTTTACATTACGACAATAAATGTATCAGGTGAAACAGCTCCGTTTGTTTCTAATGGGTTGAAACATATTAACCTTGAAGAGTGGCGAAGATTTTTAAGAGATTCTGAAAATGCTGATGATGCAAATACTCAAGCTTATGGTGAACCTAAATATGTATTTAAATCCCCAGACAGTAGAAAGTTTGGGTTAAGTCCAATACCAGACAAAGTTTATAACATACATTTTTATGCTTTTAATAGACCAACAGCATTAAGTGCTTTTGGTGATGAAATAGTTTTTCCCGAACAATACAGTAATGTAATTACAGCTAGAGTTAGATACTATGTGTGGCAATTTAAAGAAAGTCCACAACAAGCTGCATTTGCCTTAGAAGATTACAAAAAATCATTAAAACACATGAAGTCAAGTTTAATTAATCCTACCCCTAGAGAAATGGTAGATGACAGACTTTATTACTAGGAGATATAAATGACAACTAAAATACCTGCAGAATTATCAAGCACCCCCGGAATAACTGACAGTAGTAATGCAACGGCTATTACTATTGATAGTAGTGAAAATATTACTATTGTAGGAAGTTTTACAATAGATACAGGAGCTAATGGAGTACCAACAATAAATTTATCACATTCAAATGCTAATGCAGATAACTTTAGAATACAGAGTGGTATTTCAGGAGTAGGTAATTCAGGAATGAGTATTCGTGATGTAGATGCTTCTGCTAATCGTTTAACAATAGATTCTTCTGGAAATGTAAGTGTCGTGGGAGGTAATTTAGTTATTGGTACTTCTGGAAAAGGTATAGATTTTAGTGCTACAGGACAGCCCGGAGGAGGTACAGTTACTGTAGAAAGTGAGGTACTTGATGATTATGAAGAAGGTACTTGGACTCCTACATTTGCAGGTGTTGCAACCACACAAACTTATGGAGCAACTTATATAAAAATTGGTAGGCAAGTTATAGCTGAGTGCTATCTAGCTGGTAATACACAAAACAACACTAATCAATTTCAATTAGGTGGTTTACCGTACACCGCATCTAATCAAAATAATTACGGTGGCGGGAGTATTGGATATGTTGGAGCAAGAGATTTATCAGATTTTGCAAACCCTATAATTGCTCCTAATACAAATTATGCATATTTTCATTACATAGATGGAAGTCAATCTGGTAGTAATGTAACTAATAATATTATTTGGGCTAGAGAAAACAACAACTTATTATTTTTAGCACAGTTTATATACAGGACAGCGAGTTAATTTTAAACAATAAAAAGGTAAAAATTATGGCAATAACAAAAGAAACAGTAGTAGATAAAATTGAAGTGCTAGAAATAGGTTCAATACAAGTTAGAACTGCTACTAAAATAGTAGAAGATAATAATGAACTTAATCGTTCTTTTCATAGACATGTCTTAGTACCAAGCGTTAAAAATGGTGACACTTGGGAAGACACTGACATATCTGGTGAAGATGCAAAGGTTCAAGCTATTTGTAATGCTGTCTGGACTGATGAAGTCAAAACAGCTTATCAAGAAATGATGGATGCTCAAAATACTTTAGGAGACTAGTATGGCACTAACAAAAATTTCAAGAGGTTTATTAAGCACAGGAGTTTCTGATAGCTCTGATGCAACGGCTATAACTATAACAAGTGATGAAGAAGTTGGAATAGGCACTACAAGCCCTGCTAAAAAATTAAATGCAGTAGATTCTGCGGCATTACAGGCTCAATTTAGTGGTTATTCTCATGCTTCAGCAGCAAATAATGCAAGAGCAGCATCAGGCTCAATTAGGTTAGGTAATGGTGCAGGAACAACAGGATTATTGCTTGATTACACAGACCAAGGACAAACTGTAGGATTAATTAAAAATGAATATATTGCAGATGCAGCTTCTGAATTAAGATTGCAGAGTCCATTTTTAAGTTTTTATACAGGCACAAGTGCTTCAGAAGCAATGCGAATTGATGCTTCTGGACATTTGTTAGTGGGTACTACTTCTGCTGTAGCAAATTCAAGATTAAGGGTTGTAAGTTCTGGTAGTAGTTCTTCTCAATATACTTGTGAAATGGGTTCTGCTGATGGTGCAACACAGCTTTTAATAAGAAGTGATGGTGCAATTAGTCTTGGTATGGATAGTGCTTCGCCTTATAACAATACAACAGGCACTGGTGCTAATGCAGTTTTATTAAGCAACGGATATTTAACACGTTCAACTTCTTCACTAAGATATAAAAAAGATATAGCTGATGCAACTTGGGGGTTAACCGAAGTAAAACAACTTAGACCAGTTACTTTTAAAAGTAATACTACTGGAGAGTTTGCTGATGATAAAACGTATGGTGGTTTGATTGCAGAAGAAGTACATGCTTTAGGTCTTACAGAATTTGTTGAGTACAATGATGATGACGAACCTGATGCTTTGCATTATGGCAATATGGTTTCTTTATTAACCAAAGCAATACAAGAACTATCAGCAAAAGTAGAGGAACTAGAAAGTAAAATAGATGGCTAGAAGTCAACCATATACCGTAGCATGTGCAGGAGGTCTAGTTACCTCATCAAATGCTATTGACTTACTTAAAACTCCCGGTGTAGCAACTGAGTTAAAAAACTTTGAAGTTTCTACCAAGGGTGGCTATAGACGTATTAATGGCTTTACAAAATTTGGTGCAGGTAGTGCAGTACAGCCTACTGGAGGTACAGCAACTATCTTAGGTGCGATACCTTATGCAGATGGTGTAATTGTTTGTGCAGGTACAAGTATTTATTTTAGTCAAACTGGTACAAGTTGGTTAGAAATAAATAGAGCTAGTGTAGCTGGTAGTGGTGATGACCACACAGCTTTTACAGGTCGTAGTGTAGCTGCTAGAACTGGACAAGGGCAATGTCAATTTGCTTTATTTGAAAGTGCTACTTCAGATTATGGTACATTAATTATTTCTGATGGAGCTAACGAACCTTTCTTTTTTAGAATGGAAGGTACAGGTGCTAATGTAAACACTAGAACTTTTTTTGCTGGTGAAATAACAGTAACAGGTACAAAATCTGTTGAGTATGTAACAGTACATGATAAACATTTAATAGCTGCTGGAGTTGAAGATAATTTAAATACTATATTTTATAGTTCAACTTTAGACCCATTATCTTTTTCAGGTTCTGGTTCTGGCTCGATTGCATTAGAAGACCAGATAAAAGGTATTAAAAGTTTCCGTAATGAATTATTTATATTTTGTGAAAACTCAATATTTAAACTACAAAATATAAACAATTCTAGTACAGTTGCTGTAATACCAGTTACTAAAAACGTAGGTTGTTTAAGTGGTCATAGTATTCAAGAGATTGCTGGTGACTTAATATTTTTAGCACCAGATGGTTTAAGAACTGTAGCTGGTACAGCAAGAATTGGAGATGTGGAGTTAGGAACTGTTAGTAGTAGGATACAAAATATTGTAAGTGACTTAGCTGAAACTATAAATCTTTATACAATAAGCAGTGTAGTACTTAGAGAAAAATCACAATATAGATTATTCTACACAAATACTGGAGCTGCTGATAGTACTCAAAGAGGTATTATTGGAACACTAAGACCTAACGGATTTGAATGGTCCGAGACTAGAGGTTTAGAAGTTACAGCTATAGGTTCTGGTTTTGATAGTACTGGTATTGAACAATATTATCATGGCGATACTAATGGTAATATTTACAAACATGATACTGGTGATGACTTTAATGGCACTGCTATCTTAGCAAGATATACTACACCAAATTATGATTATGGTGATTTAGGAACTTTAAAAACTTTACACTATCTTAGAGTTTCTATGGCAACAGAAGGAATTGTAGAACCTGATGTACAAATTAAATTTGATTATAATAGTTCAGATGTACAACAGCCTACAGATTTATTTGATTTAGGAATAGTAAATCCACCTTCATTATTTGGCGATGCAGTATTTAATACCAATAAATTTGCTGGACAAAATAATCCAATGATAAGAGTACCTTTGCAGGGCAGTGGTACAAGTAATAATTTTACAGTTATTAGTAACGATACTAAACCTAGCTACACAGTTAACGGACTTTATGTAGACTTTATACCTTCAGGCAGGAGATAATTATGGCACAAACATACACAAGACAAAGTACATTTGCAGATGGAGATACTATTACTGCTGCTTTGTTTAATGATGAATATAATCAGTTAGTAAATGCTTTCGCTTACTCTTCAAGTAGTGCAAGTTCTACTGGACACAGACACGATGGTACTGCTGGACAAGGTGGTAATATTCATACTATTGGTGATTTAGATTTTTTAAATAAAATAGTTGTAGACAGTACAAATAATAGATGGGGATTTTATGTAGAAGTTTCTTCTTCTGCAGTTGAACAGCTAAGATTACAAGACGGTGCTTTACTTCCAGTTACTGATAGTGATGTTGATTTAGGAACAAGTTCATTATATTTTAAAGATGCTTATATAGATTCAATTACAACTACAGGTAATGTTGCAGTAGGCGGTAATTTAACAGTCACAGGTACTACAACTTTTAATGGTGGTACAATTACCATGGGTGATGCTGCTACTGATAATGTAGTATTTGGTGCTGATGTAGACTCAAACATTATTCCAGATGATGATGACTCTTATGACTTAGGTAGTTCTTCACAAGAATGGCGAAACTTATTTATTGATGGTACTGCTGAAATTGATACTCTTGCTCTTAATGGTACTACAGTAACTTCAACTGCTGCTGAACTTAATATCCTTGATGGAGTTACAGCAACTGCAGCAGAAATAAATGCTCTTGATGGTATTACTTCAACAGTTGCAGAATTAAATATTTTAGACGGTGTAACTGCAACTGCAGCAGAAATAAACGCACTTGATGGTATTACTTCTACAGTTTCAGAATTAAATATTGTAGATGGTGATACCTCTGCTACATCTACTACACTTGCAGATGCTGATAGAGTAGTAGTAAATGACAACGGTACTATGGTACAAGTTGCATTAACAGACTTTGAAACTTATTTTGAGTCTGCTCTTGATACACTTTCTAATGTCACAACTGTTGGAGCACTAAACGCAGGTAGCATTACAAGTGGCTTTGGTGCAATAGATAACGGCTCGTCTGCTATTACTACAACAGGTACAGTTACTTATGGTTCTTTATCAGATGGTACAATAACTATTACAGCTTTTGTAGATGAAGATGACATGTCTTCAAACTCTGCAACGCTTGTACCAACTCAACAATCTGTTAAAGCTTATGTAGATACACAACTAACTGCAGAAGATTTAGATGTAACAACTGATAGCGGAACTATTGCGATTGACTTAGATAGTGAAACTTTAACTATTGGTGGTACATCAAATGAAATAGAAACGTCTGCTACAGGTAATGCTGTAACTATAGGTATTCCGGCTGCTGCTCAGATTACAACTTCATTAGGAATCGGTGGTGGTTCTACTAACGGAGTACAGATTTCTCAAGGTGCTATCTCTATTAAAAATGGTGGTACACAATCATACATAGATTTTTATTGTGAGTCTTCAAATGCTCACTACGCAAGATTACAAGCACCAGCTCATGGAAGTTTTAGTGGTAATCCTACTATAACTCTTCCTGCTACAGCAGGTACACTTGCATTAACTTCAAGTGATATTACAGGTAATGCAGCTACTGCTACAGCTTTAGCAACTGCTAGAACTATTCATGGTGTATCTTTTGACGGTACTGCAAATATAGATTTATCTGAAGTTGTACAAGATACAGTAGGAGCTATGTTTAGTTCTAATACTGAAACAGGTATTGCTGCTACTTATGAAGATGGCGATGGCACTATTGATTTAGTTATTGGTTCTGGAGTTATTACGAATGCAATGTTAGCAGGTTCTATAGCTAATGCTAAACTTGCCAACTCTTCAATTACTGTAAGTGATGGTTCTAATTCAACAGCTACTGCATTAGGCGGTACTATAACTTTTGCAGGAACTTCCAATGAAGTAGAAGTTGCAGAAAGTTCTGGTACAGTTACAGTTGGCTTACCAAGTAATGTAACTATTGGTAATAATTTAACAGTAACAGGAAACTTAACTGTATCTGGTACTACTACGCAAACTGGTCCAATCGTATCTGATGATAACTTTACAGGGCTTTTAAATAACAACTCAGCTAATTCAAGTGACTTTGGATTCTTTGGTAAATATGTAGAATCAAGTACAACTAAATATGCAGGTTTATATTATGATGCTTCTACAGATAATACTTTTAGATTATTTGCAGATACCCAAACAGAACCTGCTGCTACTGTAGATACAACTGCTACTGGCTATGCTGCTGCTGATTTAATTACTGCAGGAATAACAGCGACTACTGGTACATTCTCTGGAGACTTAAATGTTGATAGTGGTGTTTTATTTGCAGATGTAAGTACAAATAGAATTGGTATTAATGAAACAACCCCAACAGTTTCTGTAGACTTAGGTACAAACACTGATGCTATCTTAATACCAAAAGGTACAACAGCACAAAGACCAAGTGCAGAAGCAGGTCAATTTAGATATAACACAACTACTTCACAGTTTGAAGGTTATACAGATGAATGGGGTGCTATTGCTGGTAGCGGTAGTGGAGGAAGTTCTTCTGTATTTGCTAAAAGCACTTTTGCTGGAGATGGCTCTACAACAGCATTTACTCTTGCTAAAAGTATGTCTAGCGAAGATGGTTTGATTGTATTTATTGATGGTGTTTATCAAGCTGATAATGTTTATTCAGTATCTGGAACTAATTTAACATTTGCTACAGCTCCTGTTAATAGTAGAGTTATTGAAGTCTTTCAATTAGAAGGTGGTATTGTTGGAGTTGCTCCAGTAATTGCTACTATGACTGGTGATGGCTCTGATACTACTTTAGCTTTAGGTACAAGTCCTGATTCAGAAAATCAAACCTTTGTAACTATTGATGGTGTTGTACAACATAAAGATACTTATGCAGTTTCAGGTAGCACACTAACATTTAGTGCTGCTCCTCCTACTGGTACTAAAGTAGAAGCTATTACTTTTAACAATGTAAGTGTTGCAACTTTCCAAGATGCTGACAACGATACTAAGATTCAAGTAGAAGAAAGTACTGACGAAGATAAAATACGTTTTGATATAGCAGGTACTGAAGAAATGGTAATGGATGCTTCAGGTATTGTTATCAATGATGGTAGTAATGACAGAGACTTTAGAATTGAATCTAATGGCAATGCTAGTATGTTCTTTGTTGATGGTGGTAATGACCGAGTTGGTATTGGTACTTCAAGTCCTAACGCAGTATTAACAACTGACCCTGAATCAGGAAACTTTAGCTCTGCTTACAATAATTATGATGGTGTTGGTCTTTTTATTAGAGGAAACGGAACAGCAGGTAATGGTAATTATGGACCTGCTTTAGTTTTTGGAAGTTGTGATTCAGACACAGTAAATCAAGACAATAAACACTGTGCTATTTCAATAGTACAAACAGGCACTGACGCAAATGAAACTGGTTTAGCTTTTTGGACTCATTCTACTGGTACTAGCACCGATGCTCTTAGAGAAAGTATGCGTATTGATTCTTCTGGAAATGTTGGAATAAATACTACAAGTCCTGACAGATTATTTCATATAAAAAGGTCAGACTCAGGTGGTACAGTAGCAAAATTTGAAAATAGTGCAGGTTCAGTTTTTATAGAACTTAATACAAATAATCAAGTAGGTGGCGATGCGGGTTACATTGGCTATAACAGTACCAAAGATATGTTATTTCTTACAGATGATACAGAAGCGATGCGAATTGCTGCTGATGGCGATGTATTTATTGGTCAAACATCTCACATGTCTGGTGGTTCAAATGCAGATGATGCTGTTGTTGTAGTAAATGGTGGTGTTAATAGAGAAGGTGTGCCTTTTACAGATTTTGATGAAGCGTATGTATCTAATAATAGAGGTATATTTGAAGGCACAAGTGGATTCCAACCTTCCAATAATCCGGGAGGTTCAAATTGGTGGCATGTAATATCAAGAACAGTAGCTACAGGAGGGAGTTCTTACATAACTCAGGTAGCAACAAGTATTACAGGTAATATGCACACAAGGTACAGTTCTGATACTGGCAGCTCTTGGTCAAGTTGGCAGGCAGTATAATAATTAATTAACACACTCAAAGGAGAATAAAAATGGCAATTAACTACACATGGAATGTAAGCACTGTAGATGTTAAAGAAATAGACAGCAACGCTGATACTGTTTTTAATGTCCACTGGCGATTAAATGCAGAAGATGATGCTCATACTGTTAAAGATTTTTTAGGTAATGATGTACCTATTTCTACGTCAGTATATGGTACGCAATCACTAGACACTTCAGACTTATCAAGCTTTACAGCTTTTGCAGATTTAACTGTAAGTGATGTACAAGGTTGGGTTGAAGAAGCTATGGGTGCAGATAAGATTACAGAAATGAAAGCTGGTCTTGATGCAAATATAGCTGAGTTAGTTACACCAACAGTTCAAACTAAACAGGTGGGCTAATATGGAAATATCTTCATACCTGATATGGAATGCTTTTATAACATTAGTTCTAGCTCCAATACTCTATAACATTCGACAAAACTCTCAAGAAAATAAACGTGTTGATATTTTGTTAAATAAAACTAGAGAAGAAATAGCTAGAGACTATGTTACGAAAAATGAGTCCAGAGCAGTTATGAGAGACTTAGTAGATAGGTTAGATAAATTAGACGAAAAGCTTGACAAACTGTTTGAATTAAGGTAAAATAGTATATGAAGAAAAAGTACAAAAGAGCAGGTACTACTTCTGAACGTCAAGACTATCGTAAAGGTGGTCAAGTTTCTAAAGACGGTCAAAGAAAAAAGTTTTATCCCGGAGGAATAGGCGATGGTGATATAGGTCTGTCTAATTGGGAAGCAGGTTTTAGTCAAGCTGTAGCTGAAGATAAAGTACAAGAATATATAGCTAGTAATCCAATCGGTCCACCACCACCGCCACCACCACCGCCACCGCCACCACCGAAAGAGACAACAGGAGAAAATATGGCAATGACAGAACAACAAAAAGCAGCTAACAGAGCTAAATTAGAACAGGCTGCAGCAGGACAAGTTCCTGTTGCTGGTCAAATACCTGCTGTTCAACAAGTAGATGCTAATATTCAACAACAAGGAACTATAATGCCTACAGCTACTACTGTAGGACAAACTCAGGTCGCTGCAACTCCTACAGAACAAGTTACAACTATACAACCTCCACAAACCGTAGCTACTCCTACAGTTGCACCTGTAGCTACAGTACAACCTGCACAAATAACTGAAGCTCCTACTGTTACTGCTGCACAAACAACACTAGCTGATGAAGAACTTGCTAAAATTGCAGGAGTACAAAGAATACAGCCGATTGATGCTGCTGAAGTAAAAGTAAGAGAAGGAGCAGTTGCTGAAAGAGTAGTTGGTCAAATAAGTCCACAGTCGATTGCAACTGCAGCTCAAGCAAGTGGTACAACATTAGCAAGAGTTACTAGAGCTAAAAAACAATTAAGAACTGCTGGATTAGATGAAGCAACAATTACTGCATTAGGAGATAATCCTGAAGCACTAGAAGATAGATTAACTGATTTTACTGAAGCACAAAGAGGTGTTATTGAGGGTTTACCACAAGAAGCCTTAGTAAGTAATCAATTAGATACTTTATTAAAAGGTATTGAAAATGGTCAAATACCTACATGGGCACAACCTGCCGTAGCTGCTGTAGAACAAATGTTAGCACAAAGAGGGTTAGAAGCTTCTACAGTAGGTAGAGATAATTTAATAAATGCTATAATACAATCTTCAGTTCCGATTGCCCAAGCTAATGCTCAAGCTATCCAACAATCAGTAGCACAAGAAAAAACTTTAATAAGTCAAGAAGCTTTAGCTAATGCTCAGTTTCAACAACAAACAGCATTACAAAATGCTAATAATGTTTTTAAATTAGACTTAGCACAATTTACTGCTGACCAACAAACTGCTTTAGCTAATAGTAAATTTTTACAAACTGTTTCATTACAAGATGCTACAGCAGAGCAACAAGGAATTATTCAAAACGCTGTATTAATGTCTCAAGCAAATATTGTAGAGGCTGATGCAAATACAAAGTTAGCTATACAAAATGCAAAATCTTTTTTATCAGTAGATTTAGCTAATTTAAATGCAGAGCAACAAGTAAATATATTAAGAGCTCAACAAGACCAACAAAGAATGTTAACTAATCAAGCTGCACAAAATGCTGCTGCACAGTTTAATGCTACCAGTACAAATCAAACAGAGCAATTTATGGCTAACTTATCTGCACAAATGAATCAATTTAATGCAGCTCAACAAAATGCTACTTCTGAATTTAATGCTACTCAAGCTAATGCTGCTGCAGCTAGAGATGCTGGTAGGACTGCAGAAGTAAATAGATTAAACGCACAACTAGCTACCCAAATTGACCAGTTTAATGCTAATCAAGATTTTGCTAGAAATCAATGGAATGCACAGAATGCTGCTGCTGTTGAGGCTAGTAACATTCAGTGGCGAAGACAAACTAATACTGCAAATACTGCAGCACAGAATGCAGTTAATTTACAGAATGCACAAAATGCTTTTAATCTTAGTAGTCAGGCACAGGCTTTTCTTTGGCAAGAGCTTAGAGACCAAGCTGACTTTGATTTTAGATTTGCAGAAAACGAAAAAGCAAGAATAGGTGCTTTACTAAATACAGCATTAGCTGCTGACCCTGCTAGTTATAAAGATACTACAGGTTTGGAAACTTTAGTAAGAGCATTAGCAGATGATGTATCATAGGAGAATATTATGGGATTACTAGATAAAATAAATCCAATAAAAATTGGTAAAAAAGTAGTTGGTGCTGTTAAAAAACAGATTAGTAAAGTTGCCAAAGGAGTTAAAAAAGCTGTTAATGTAGTTAAAAAAATTCAAAAGAAAACTTTTAAAGGAGTTAAAGAGCTAACTAGAAACAAGTATGTACGGCTAGGTTTAATGATAACAGCAGCCGTCATGTTACCCGGAGCTATTGCTGCTTTACCTGCTTTATCAGGATTAGGAGTAACTGCTGCTGCCGTGGCTACTGGTGCAATCAGTGGTGCAGTAATGGGAGCAGGTGGAGTTGTTATGGCTGGTGGTAGCTTTAAAGATGCTTTAAAAGCTGGAGCATTCGGTGCTGCAACTGGAGCTGCCTTTGCTGGAATCGGTTCAAAAATTAAACAAGCTCAAGCTGCAAAAGTTGGAGGAGAAAGTCTTGATTTGACTCAAGGTAAATTAGATGCTATGGGAGCAGATGGTACTTTAGATGCTTCAGCTTATGGTGATAATTTTGCTGAAAACTTAGCTGACTACCAAGAAATGAGAAAAATAACAGGAACAGGTCAAATAAGTACAGACGTAACTTCACCAGCAGATGTTTCTGCAGCTATAGCAGATTCTGGATTACCAGCAAAACCTGTAGGAAATTTAACAGATATGAGTCCTGTTACCACACCAGATACTATATTTGTAGATGAGGTAGGTGCTGCATTTGCTAAAACTGCTGATGGATTAAAACCTATATCGAGTTTAAATAATTATATTTTACCTGAATTAAATATAAACACTTCTGGTATTACTGACTTTACAGCAGATATAGGTAATCTACAACCTAAGTTTGATTTAGCTACTGGAGTTAGTCAAAGCAGTTTAGATTCTACTCTTGCTTCATTTAGACCAGAAGGATTAGGAATGCCTGACCCTCTTTCTTTAGGAGACCCAACTGCAGGTTTACAACAAAACTTAGCAAATGTTTCTCCGGGTTTTAAACCTGATACATCTATACTTAGAGACCAGTTAGCTGTAGATTTTTCAAATCCTGATGTAGGTCTTAGAAATGTAGCAATAACTAAACCTATGTCTTATGGAGAAAAACTTGCTAAAGGTATTAAAGACTCTTTCAGTGCTGAAAAAGTAGTTGATGGTGTAATGGATTTTGGTACTAGCATTGCAGGTTCAGTAGCAATGGGTGCAATTCAAGGAGATGCACCTTTACAGTCCGGAGTGCCGTCACAGACTCTATCAGGTGTTGGTGCTGGAATGGCTTATCAACCTTTCCAAGCTGCTTTAGTAGCAGCAGATATAAACCCACTTGCTGCTTATGAAAATTTAACTTATGGTTCAGGAGATATAAATGCAGCCGGTGGAGAATTATTTAGACAACAAATATTACCAATACAGGTGGGATAATGGCAGAACAAAAAATTAATCCTTTAAATAGAAAATTTGTAAAAAGAAATTTATCAGATGCAATAGTACAAAGTGTATCAGATGTTGCTGAAGCAGATATTGATATATCAGAATTAGTAGATGCAATAGATAATGAACCTACTAAACTAATAGCTGATGGTCAAACATCTGAACCAGCTTTAAATCAATTAGCAAATGATACTGTAAAAGGTGTAGCAATTCCCGGACAATCATTAGTTAATGACCCTAAAAACCCTTATCCTTGGGAAAAACCTGCAAAGTTTGCTAACCCTAGAGATGCTCTAACTTCTATCACTGCAGATATTTTAAGCCCTGAATCAATGAAAGGTATTATAAAATCTTTAGCAGATGGAGTTGCAGTAACTGATATTACTAATACAATCTTATATACAAAGTTTGTTAATGGCGAAATAAATCCTGACACTATGTTGTTATTAGCAGAACCTATTATGTATACGGTAATGTCAATAGGTTCTGAAGCCGGTATAGAATATAATATTGAACCTAATGATATTGGTGAATCTGATGAAGTTGAAGTAAATGAACGAGTAGCACAGTTTAGAAAAGCTGCTGAAGATATTAGAAGTAAAAAACAAATTACTGAAGATAATAAAGATACAGCAGTTGCTAGAGCAGAAGAAGTAGTAGGAAAAAATTTACTAGATAAAATAAAAGATAAAGGTCCAGAGATGAGAAGCTTACTAACTAAACAAGAAGAGGTAGTATAAAATGTCAGAAGATTCAAGAAAAAAATTATTTATTGGTGGTCAAGGTATGCAACAAGACTTTGATGTATTTAATAGTTTGTTAGCAAGAGGTAGAGGTCAGAATGTAAGAGACAGAAACAAAGCATTATTTTTAACAGGTTTGACTGCTATTTTTCAAGGTAAGCAAAGAAAACTACAACAGAAATTATTAGATAACCTTGCCAACTTAGATGAAACTTTTCAAAGTGAGCAAGAATCTAGAAGAACTATTTATAATAAAGAAAATGAAAACAGAAATTTTTATGATAAATATAAAGCAAACCCAAGTACAGGTATACGAGACTATGCTAAATTTCTTTACAATAATGACGAAGCTATTTCTCAAGCAGGAGTGCAGTTTGCTAATAAAGCTTTTTACAAAGGCGATACTCAAAGATTAGTAGATGAATTATGGCAAAATACGCTAGGAAAAGCTGAAAGAGATTTAGAACAAATGGGTACAAATCCTTTAATAACTTCAAGAACTTTTCAAGAGTATGATAAAGCTTATTATGATACTTATAAAGCTGAAAAAAGACGATTTAAAGATGACCCAACTCAATCGAGTTTGTTAAAATCTGTTGCAAATAAAATATTTCCTTCTTGGTTTGATGATAGAAAAGCTGATTTACAATTAGCTGTTGAAGAGGGTAATACAGCAATAGATACTCAAGAAGAAAATGAAAAGTTTGGAAGTCTAGCTGCTGCAGATTATTTAGCTGCTCAACCAAAATTTGATAAAAAACAAGCTATAGTAGAAGTTACTAATAGATATAAAGATATTTTATCTATGGATGAATACCGTGTTTTAAATGCACGAATTAATGACAAACCAGAAAATCAATCTATTACTGAAGATGAACTTGTAAGTATGGTTGTATCAACTAGGATACTAAATCCTAATAATGAAAGTAAATTAGCAAAAGAAATTAAAGATGCTAAATTATTTTATGAAGGAAAATATTTATCTGATAATAAAATAAACACATTACCTACAGTAGGAACTCCAGAATATAATGCTTTTATTGAAGGTCGAAATGATTATGTTAATGAAACTGTATATAATACAGACCCTGATACAATTAAAAAAGCTAAAAAACTTATGCGTGTTATAAGTGATGCAAGTATAAATGAAGACATTCGAGAAATTGCTCAAATACAATTAAATCAATTAGGTATGTCATCTGTTGAGGAAGCATTAATTGTAGACCAAATAAATTATTTTATAGACGTAGATAATGCAGAATTAATAAAACAAGATATAGATAATGAAGAAGCTAATGCTATAAATGATAAAAGAAATCCTAATTATACAAACAAACCTACATACTTACAGTATTTAATTCAAGAAGGTAAAACTTTACTAGGTGGTTTAAATCTAAAATAAGTTAATTCTTAACTTAACAAAATAATGGCAGATAAAAAAGATAACGATAATTCTACCTTAAATAAAATTTTTGGTTTTTCTAAAGATATAGCTGAAGAATATTCAAAAAGATATAATCCTATTAGGAAAATGTATAACCTTCCCGGTAGGTCAAAAGAACTTAATGAAGAGTATGATGAAGAATATCGAAGAACTATCACAGCTATAGGACCTGAATTAGTTCAAGGTGTAGTAGACTTATATCGTTTTTTTGATGAGCCAACTGAAGAAGAGCAGCTTAAAACTGCTAAAATTTTACAAGATTTTTACACTGCAACAATTTTAGATAAAGACGATACTGACATAGTTAAAGATGAGGGAGGTAGATTTATTACAAAAGTTAAACAACCTTCGACATTTGGTGGTCAATTTGTCAGACAAATGGGAGAACTAGGTGCTGCTATTGTAGGAGCAAGAAAATTTACTGCACCTATTGGAGCTGCTGGAAAATTTTTAGCACCTGCCACTGTTGTGGACAAAGGTAAAAAAGCAGTCGATACTATTACGTTTGGTAAAAAAGGATTAAAAACATTTGGAGCAGCAACTTTACAAACAGAGGCAGCACTTCAAGTTGCTTTAAATCCTTATGAAGAAAGACTTGCGGATGTATTAGGAGGATTTATATCAGACGATAACGAGGGTTTTTTTAGACTTATTGAAGAGTATCTTCTTGACCCTCTTAAAGCAGACAAGGATAAAAGTGAATTAAAAAACAGAATTTCTTTATTAGGAGAAGGTTTAATTACATCTGGAGCATTAGGACTTGGTTTTGCATCTTTAGGTTATGCAGGTAAAAACTGGTTACTTCCTGTTTTAAAAAGTGTTAAAGAAAAAGGTTCTGATACTATAGAATCATTTATGAATAAATTAAAAAATTATTCAGATGATTATGACTCTTTAAAATTTGCACGAGAAGAAAGTTTTAAAAAAAGAAAAATTACCTCTGCTAATAAAAGAGCTGAAGAGGGTAAAGGAGGACAAAAAGATGAAGACTTAGGAGACCTAGGAGGATTTAATGAAACATTTTTAGGTCTTAATAAGTTTTCTTTTAACCCTGCAATTAGAGGATTTTCAAATTTTTTAGCTAATACTTTTACATCAAGAGGAAGTATGACTAAAAAAATGTTTCAGACTAAATTAAAATATACTGGTGTTCAAGCTAAATTTGATAAGACTATAGAAAACACTATGCTCAACTTAGATTCAGCATTGCAAAAAGTTTTTAAAAGCACAGATTTAACAGATGAAAAACTTTTTGATGACCTTAATTTATTACTATTTAGTGATTATAGAGTTCCGGGTATTATTACGAGTAGAGGAACTAAAGCTCCTATAACACAACGAGCAGAGTTTTTAAGAAAGCTTAATCAATTTCCGGAAGAAGTTAGAGAACCTATTTTAAATGCCAGAAAATTACAAGATGATTTAAGTAAACTTTTACTTGACTCTCCATACATTAGTAAAACTGATAAAAAGAAAATTACAGACCAGTTAGGTTTTTATGCAAGGCGAAGCTATAAAGCATTTGAAGACCCAAACTATAAACCTACTGCAAAACAATTAGAAGCAGTTAGGACTTTTTTAAGAGAAAAAATTATTTCTAAAAATCCTAAAGCTGATGATAAAACTATTGAAGAGCAAGTTAAAAGTGCAATAGATTTAATTACAAAAAAAGAAGGAGAGTATGTAAATTTAATAAAACAAGAAGGTAAGTTAGCAAATCTTAACAAAAATATTTTAGAAAAGCAACGTAAAGTACCAAAAGAAATTAGAGAATTTTATGGGGAAGTAACTAATCCTGTTGAACGTTTAACTATTTCTATGAATAAACTTTCTAGATTTATAACAGATTTAGATTTTTACGATACATTATTTAAAAATGGTGATGGTATTTATTTTTTTGATAAAGCTAATAGACCTACAAGAAAAGGACAGTTAGTAAAAATACCTTCTTCAGGAGATAATAAGTTTAAAAGTAAAAAAGCTAAAGAAGATGCAAGTATTATAGAACCTTTTGGAGATTTATCTGGAAAATATACAACTCCTAATTTAGCAAGATTTTTTACAGAGAGAGCAAAATATAATACTCCTTATGGATTTGAAGAAACTGCAGATAATATATTTGCAAACACTGCACAATACTTATATAAAAACTGGATGTATTTTAAAGGTTTTTCACAAAGAATGAAAACTGTTTGGAATCAAGGAACTCATTTACAAAACGTGGCAGGTGGTGCACATGCTACAATGGCACAAGGAGTTTTCCCGACTAATAAAGAGTTTACAAAAGCTTGGGGTGCTGTCCGTAGTGATTTTTTAAAAAAAACTGATAAAGAACAACAAGCTTATGTTGAAAAATTAACAGGCTTAAATATTATAAATAAAGGTCCTGTCGCTAGAGAAATTAAAGGATTAATGAGAGACTATGAAGATATAAAAAATCCTCTTGATTTTAGCGGTGGAAAATTAAAAACAAGGAACACTTTATTATCTAATATAAAAGAAAAAGCTACTAAGTTTTCTGATGATTTAACAGACATATATATTGCCGAAGATGATTTTTTTAAAATTTTAATGTATGAAGTTGAATTAAAAAATCTTAAAAAATTTAATGATGCATTGCCTGATGATTACGATGGTTTCTTTAAATTTAAAAATACTGAAGCTATAGAAAAAGAAGCAGCAAATAAAGTTCTTAAAAGTTTACCTAATTATGATATTATTCCTCCTAATTTTTTAAGTTTACGAAGAGCACCTATCGGTAATTTCTTTTCATTTTTAGCAGAGTCTACTCGTATAGCTGTTCAAGGTCCTATTCATGCCATGGATGAAATTACTTTAGGAAATAAATTAATAAAAGATGGCTTGACAGATGCAGGTAAACTAATGCGAAACAGAGGTATTAAAAGAATAGCTGCACAGACAGCGATAGGAGCTCCCGGAGAATTAGTTAAGATGGTAGGTAATACTGCTGTTAAATATGGAGCTCCAGTAGGTGTAGGTGTATTAGGATACCAAGCATTTAATAGATATGTTACTGGTATAGATGAGCAGCAAGAAAGAGATTTAAAATTATTTGCAGCAGATTTTTTACAAAATGATAATTTAGTATTTACTAGGCATCCTGAAACTGGTAAACTTTTAATGATAAATACCAGTAGATATGATTTTTATGATTATCCTAATAAACTAATTACTTTTGTGCCTAAGTATATAGACGAAATAAATTTACCTGAAGGTGATGCAAATGAGTTTGCTTTTAGAGCCGTTGAAGATTCATTACTTCCTTTCTTTGGTGAAGCAATGTTTACGGATGTAATGACTGATTATTGGCTACAAGGAGGTAGAGATAATAATGGTAGACTTTTAAAAAGTAGATTTTTGAATCCCGGTCAAGAATTTGACCCAGAAAAAGGCACAATACATAAAGACAACTTAATGATATTAGTAGAAAAATTAGCAGTAACTTTATCTCCCGGAGCTTTTGTTTCAGCAGCAAGGTATCTTGAAAATTATGGAAAAGATGAAACTAAATTTAATCAAGAAGTTTTTGAGGGTTTAGAGTTCTTAAAACTTGTATCAGGTATTGGTGCAACTTCTATGGAAGACGAATATTTAGAATCTGTTTTTGAATACAAAACTAATGAGTTTTTAGGAAGGAAAAGATATTTAGAAAGACAGATTAGAAGATTTGCAACTGAAGCAGATACTCCAGATGAATTGATAGAAAACATTAAAGCAGTACATACTGACTATCATAAAGCTGTAACTAAGTATTATAGATTGGTACAAGCTTCAAAACGTTTAGATATAAATTTTAAATCTAAAATGGATGACCAAAATGTACCAGAATTAATACGTAAAAGTTTAGGTGGTGGACCAGCAGAGTACTCTTCAAATTTTTTCCCTTTAGATTTTGATACGGATACTTTTGAAGAAATAGTAAAAACTAATAAAGACATTTCTAGATTTTATCCTAATATACGAGCTGAAGTTAAAAGTTTAAAACGTAGTTATTATGAAATGCCTCTATTTGATTACGATAATACTCAAGAAGGTAAAGAAAGAGTTTCTAAATCTACTGGAGGATTGATAACAGGAACAGAAGATGTACCTTACACTAAAGAAAATCCAGCCGATAGAGTAAATCCTTACACTGGCGAACCTTATTCTGGTTTAGTAGTTGAAGACTTTCCATTATTAAATAGAATGCCAATGAATGAAGGTGGTTTAACTGACGAAGAAAAAGATAGATTAGATGCTGAAGTGGAAAGAATGGGAGGTGTTAGAAGCGGGTCATTACAATCTAATGCACCAGTTATTGAGTTATTAGTAGGCGGTAATACTGCTAAAATAATTGCAGGTATCGGTAAAGATGGATACAAGTTAGTAGATAATTTACTTAAAAATTCTAAAAGAGTTCCAAAACCTCTTAGATATTATCACGGTAGTACTTTAAAATTAAAAGAAGTAACACCTATGGCAGATAGAGTTGACCCTAAACTTCAAAACATGTTTCAAGCAGCTAGTTATTTAGGTAAGCCAACTGAAAAAGGTTTAGACATCTCTAACTATTATGCAAGAGGTGGAGGTTTTGTAAATATTATAGATGAAAAAGTATTTAACGAGGTTGTAAAAAACTTATACAATCCTAGAAATATATCAGATGATGTTTTAAAAAATATTAATAAAGAGATAACCACTAGAAAAAATCTTATTGACTTCGCAAAGCGAACTAACACTCGAAAGAACCTTGGAAAGTTTAGAAAAGAATTAGTAGATTTAGAAAACTTAGTAAAACCATACGGCTCTGGCTATATAAGTAAAGTATCGCCTGTACAAAGAAAAGTTTTAAAAAGAGAGGGCTTTGATGGCATTGATATAAGTGATGATGTTATCGCAGTATTTGATAAGCTACCAGTAAGACGTGCTGCCAGAGGTAGTCTGACTGATAAACTACTTAAAAGAAGACAGTTAAAAGAATTAGAAAAAGCACAATTAAAAAAAGTAACTAATAATAATGTATAAATACTTTACAGAAGATGAACTTAAATGCAAACACACTGGTCTATGTGATATGGACTGGGCATTTATGCAGACAGTTGAAAGGATTAGAGAACGTTGTGGTTTCCCTTTCAAAGTAAGCAGTGCTTATCGTTCTCCAGAACACCCCATAGAAGCTAAAAAGAGCTCTCCCGGAGCTCATTCTTCTGGTAAGGCTATGGATATACTAGTCAACGGAGAACAAGCCATGACACTCGTTAAAATAGCTCTGGAAGAGGGTATTAGTAGGATAGGAGTTGCACAAAAAGGAGACCATGCTTCAAGATTTATTCATATAGATATGGATAACTCACGAGCCACTCCTCGTATTTGGAGCTACTAATGTTGATATTATACAGAGAAAGAGATTTAGACGAAGCATATAGAATAGATTGTAAAGCTAGAACCAAAGGTGACGAGCCTTGGATAAGGCGAGAAGACTTTAGAAACATCTATGAAGCTTTACTAGATACATACTTTACAAATTCTGTAGAAAAAAAACTAGAGAGAAAAGAACAAGACGTTGCTGAATATGTTATTGAGCAAGTTAATAAAGCTCTAGAAAGAACTATAGACTTTGACCCTGAAATAAAATAATATGGACTTAGAACAATACTATGTCGAGGCTATCGGCTTTATAATAACTTTGCTAACTGGTCTAGCTGTGAAAGACTGGTCTATGTCTTTTGTAAAAGGTGCTTCCTTTAGACTTAGCAACTCTTTTAAAGAAGGAGACAAAGTTATTCTCGATGGACAAGTGGCAATGATAATTAAAATAGGGTTTACCCAGACTGTATTCGGGGTATACTCAGATGATGGATATACATGGAGGTATATTCCCAATCAAAAAATAGATTCTATAAAACTTGAAAAAGTTGTAGACCAAGATTTACATGCTGACTCAGCTATGGAGAAAGCAGAAAAACTTAGAAAAATATTGGAGGCAAAAGATGTTTGAAACATTAATAAAACCAGTGAGTAATTTAGTTGGTAAGCTAGTAAAAGATAAAGACTTACAAGCCCAACTTGACCACGAACTAAAAACACTATTTCATCAGGCTAATCTAGCACAGGTAGAAATAAATAAACTTGAAGCTAAAGGTAATTGGTTTCAATCTTCATGGCGACCACTAACAGGTTATGTTTGTGTTGCCGGATTAGCTATTAACTTTTTAATCTCACCAATAGCAAAAGGTTTTGGTATAGATATACCACAAGCTGATGCTAGTGTAATGATGCCACTTCTAACCGGCATGTTAGGAATTGCAGGAATGAGAAGTTATGACAAACTAAAACAAACAGATTCAAAATAATTTTAACCAATGCTTATGGAGGTAAAAAAAGCTAGTGAAAAATGGCAATGGCGAGGATTTCTGTGTCCTCTGTATCCTGTTCTGGATAACAATGACAGTAATGTATGCTTCAATTACAGCACTATAAGAACTACTTTATAAAATCTAGTTCACTCTGAAAATAATTATGTAAGGTGGAAAATTTCTTTTTCCCTGCCTGTAGGATAGTCTTAACTATCTCATTCTCGTCTCTAGTTTTAAATACCTTATCCACTTCTTCTACCGGTAGCATACTTAACTCCGTAACAATATCGTTGTTAGCAGTAAGCACTACTTTAAAACTTATTATATTAGCTTCTTTCTTCTTCGCCATTATTCTCCTCCATGGATGCGAAAGTTATCTGGTCTTGTCTTCCTCTTAATCCTGCCTTCATGTATGAAGTAGCACGACCCTCAAAAAAGTTTTGATGTTCAACTCCCATAACTTCATCTAACCAACCTAACGGATTCTCCCTCTGGTCAAAGTTTGTTTTGAGTCCTAGTTGTAGCAGTCTTCTATCTGCTATATATCTATTATAGGCATACATATCTTTCTTAGTTAATCCTTGTATGTCTCCCATATCAAACACTAAGTCTAAGAATTTATCTTCAAGTTCTACCATGTGTCTACATATATCGTATAATTCTTTTTTAAACTTGTCAGTCCATATTTCTATGTTCTCTTGAATAAACTCTCTAAAAAGTTTTGTCATGGCTTCAACATGCATTGACTCATCTCTAATAGAATAGGTAACTATCTGACCCATACCTTTCATTCTACCGAACCTTGGAAAGTTTAACAAGATTGCAAAGCTACTGAAAAGTTGTAGTCCTTCAGTAAAAGCTGAGTACACTGCTAAAGTTTTTGCAATACTTTCTTTATCTCTTTTAGTTGTTTTCAAATTACTAATGTACTCGTGTTTGTTAGACATCTCTTCGTATTCGGAAAAAGCTTTGTACTCTATCTCAGGCATACCGACAGTATCTAACAATAAACTATAAGCATGTTGGTGTATAGACTCCATGTTAGCAAATGACCCCATCATCATTCTTGCTTCTGGTTTTTTAAATATTCTCATGTATCTATCTATATAACCAGAACCAACATCTACATCGGACTGTGTAAACAACCTGAATATTTGTGTTAATAAGTTCTTTTCAGTATTAGATAACTCTTGCCAATCTTTAACATCTGTATGTAAAGGTACAGACTCTGGCATCCAATGCATTTGATTTTGTAATACATAGTAATCAAACATCCATGGGTTATCAAATGGTTTGTAGTAATCTCTTGTTCCTAATAAGCTCATTAAAAATCCTCCTGTAATATTTCTAATTTTTCTGAAGCACTCGAATATTTTTTTATAAGTTTATCCATAGACTCGACAACATTAGGGTGGTCTGCTACGGCTACTTTGTGTTCAAAAAATACTTCAAGGTTAGCTTTAGCTTCTGCTTTTTCTGCTTTGTATTTTGTTTCTAGAGCTTTATACAATAGTGCTCCTGAATATTTAGTCATAATAATTTTCTCCTCTAGGTAAATAAACTACAACAAAAGCTCTACAATTAGGACAGCTTAAATTTGTTTCCATTGTAAACTCTTCGTTTTCTTCTTCAATATCGTGGTCTCCACCCCAAATTAATTCTGTATTACAGTGCCAACATTTCATAATAATTACCTCCTTATGGTTTAAGAAATTCTGGTTTGTCAAAAAAGATTAGCATTGTAATGAAAGGTAACAATCCTATACCAATTACAAAAATAGAAGGTATTATTACTGCCCAGAGTAAAGGTTTTTCTGCCATGAAGTCTAAGTCTTTATTATTCATACCTTTCTTTTTATCCTCTTCAGTATACTCTGGATAAGATAAAGAGTCTTCAAATCTTTTAACATGTTTTGGTTTCATAAAGTATTAATGTAAGCTTGTAAATTTTTCATATCTTCAGAAGATAAGTTAGCAGCTTGACCCCACATAAGAGCAGACTGTGCACCTCTAGTTTCTCCGTTTTTATATTGCATTAACATTTTTACAATAGACGTACTGCCAGATAGTTTCGGTCCAATACCTCCTTCTCCTTTCATGCCGTGACACATATTACAGTTAACATATATCTTAGCACCTTTATCAGCAGGTGTTTCTGTTTGCATTGCAACTCTTTTTGCTTCTAGTTGTTCTGTAAATGTACCATACTTTACAGTATATTCTTTGTAACATTCACCTCCACAACCATGTACGTCTCCGTACCCAGACACTTCTGCATTTATGATAGTTGTATAGAGTATTCCACCAATACCTAGTATACTAACTATTAACATTGCTATACTGTGTTTCATATTATCCCTCACAAGCTATACATTCCACATCATCTAGTTTTATTCGTGGAACTTTTATATTAACATTCTCTGCTGCTCTAGCTGCATCAGACCTAAAATAATAAAGTGATTTTAAATTATGCATACCGTACCAGTGAACATCATTTACATATTGCATATATGTATCGTGAGCATCTTGTTCTTCAGTGGCTTTCGGTAACACAAAAAATAAATTTATTGACTGACTCTGACAAAGAAACTCTTGTCTTTTATGGGCATGTTCAATAATCCATATTTGATTTATCTCATTTGCAGTTTTAAATAATTCTTTTTCAGTGTCGTCTAACATAGACAAATGTTGTATTGAACCGTTTTTACCGGCAATGTCTTTCCAAACGTTGTCAAGTTCTTCTCCTTTCAATCCTTTACTTCTTAAAACTTTTTCTAAGTATTTATTTTTTACTTGATAAGAACCTGATAAAGTTTTATGAGTAAAGACGTTTGCTCGATAAGGTTCTACTGAGGGAGACGTACCAGCACATATAATACTACTACTAGCGTTAGGAGCAACGGCAAGGAGATTAGCATTACGCATCCCAGAACCAGATACATCAGGTGCTTCACCACGAATATCAGCCAGTTCCTCACTAGCTTTCGTAGCTTTCTTTTTAATGTGTTTAAACGCTTGATAGTTGAATCCCGTAGCTTGGATTCCTTCAAAAGGAATTCCGTTTGATTGTAGATAGGCATGAAAACCCATCGCACCCAATCCCAAAGAACGTTCTCTGTAAGCTGAGTAAGCAGCTTTTGTAAAGCCTTCTTTACCTTCTTTGACATATCCTTTAAATCTTTTAAAGTTTGCATTATATTCTCCCAGTTGTGATGTGTCAATAGCATTCTCAATAAAATGTTGTAGAACATTATCTAACATAGTTATTAAATCTTTTATAAAGTAATCGTCTTTAGACCATTCATCATAATGCTCTAAGTTAACACTAGACAAACAACATACTGCTGTTCTTTCTTCGTTAGTAGGTAAAGTTATTTCTGAACATAGGTTGCTTTGTTTTATTTCTAAACCTAAATCTTTTTGTCCTTGGGGTAAAGCATCGTTACAGTTGTCTATGTTTATCATGTAAGGCTCTCCTGTTTCTGCTCTTGCATAGATAATCTGCCACCATAACTCTCTAGCATTTATAGTTTTAACAGCTTCATTTGTTTTAGGGTCTATCAATCTCCAATCTAAATCGTCTCTTACAGCTTTTAAGAAATCATTAGTAATGTTAATACCGTTGTGTAAGTTTAAACACTTTCTATTTATATCGCCACCAGATTCTTTCCTCATGTTAATGAACTCTTCAATCTCTGGATGAGATATATCCATGTAAGCAGCATAGCTACCTCTTCTAGTAACACCTTGATTAAAGGCTAACATCTGAGAATCAACTACATGAATGAAAGGAATAGAACCAGTAGAACGACTGCCTGAAGAAGTAGAAATACCATTACTCCTAATGTCTCCCCAATATCCACCAATGCCTCCACCTGAACTAGCCAACCATATGTTTTCATCATAGTGAGCAGATAGACCATCCCTACTATCAGGTACGTAATTGAGGAAACAGCTAATAGGAAGCCCACGAGTTGTACCCCCGTTACTAAGTATAGGAGTGCTAAACATGAACCAACAATCGGAACTGTAGTTGTAAAGTCTTTGAGCCATTTCATAATCTGTCGTACCCTTGAAGGTGGCAGCAAATACTGCAGCCCTTGCGAAAGCTTCTTGTGCATGTGTTTCTTCCTCCCAGAAATATCTATCTCTTAATGTATCTAAACTAAACTTGTCTAGCTTTTTTTCTTTATCGTAATTTATCTCAATACCTAAATAAGGTTTGTGTCCTACTTTATCTTCTACCATTTACTTCTCCTCTAAAACTTTTAGTAGTTTGTGTTCGTACCATTGAGCTTTTTTTAAATCTTCTATACCGTTTTTATATCTAAATCTCCAACGATACTTATGAGAGTTACCACGGAGATAGCCAATAAATTCTTCTTTAGTTAACATAGCTTCTATTGAGTCTATACATTCTATCTTTCCTTGATTGTAATGTTCAGGATTATTAACCATGTCTTTATTAATCATATCATTGATTGTTTTGTGTCGAGTCATTCTTCCATTCCTCCGGTAGTGTATCTTCATCGAACCATCTAAAGTTATTTGTTTCAGCCCACTCAGCATGGGTTCTTTTAGTTCCGTCTCTACGTTTTTTAGACTGAGGCATAGGTGCTAAAGGTTTTTGAAAAAAGAAAACCAGTTCAGCATTATCTTCTAACGCATCTCTGACATGTATATATTTACTATACTCTGCATAATCCCAGAATCTTCCTTTAGCTTCTATTAGAATAACTTTGTTTTCATCAAATACTTTTACAAAATCAGGTTCATATTTTTTAGGAACATTATATTTTATAGTATCATAATGATGTAGCCAGTTTCCAAACAGTCTTTGATGTATTTCATATTCCCATAAACTATCGTATCCTCTAGGTGCATTTTTATCTTTAGGTCTTATCTTTCTAGGTTTTCTACGAGCCATTCATTATCTCCTCTAATGTAGCATTAGGATTTTCTTTTACTTTTTTATAGAACCATCTGAGACTATAAGCACTAACCATAAATTTATTATTAGCAAATATGTGAGTATCTTCTGGTAAGAATTCATCTAAATTTTTTGCAGTAATTTTAGTTGCGTCTTCTCCATCAGGAGTCATAGACCTAATCCATCTTATTAATAATTGTTTAGAATGTTTGCGTAGTCTTTTTGCTTTTCTGCCATTCATGTGTAACCTCTATAACTTTAGGTGGTTTTGGTGTTTGTGTTAAATAAGTATAGCCTCTTGCATATTTAAATACTCTTAGCCCAAGTCCATCGTTAGCATCTGAATGACATTCAAACTTATGTCTGCAATATACGCATCCTTTAGCAAGTTTCATATTGCCAGAGCTGCCTTCTGGTTCTGCATTATAACATCTCTGAGGTGGCTTGTCAAGCTTTATTGCTTTCTTAACATCTCTTATTTTCTTTTTAATATTTGGTTTATCAAAGTCAGACGGTCTGAATAAAGCTAACTCTCCTGTTTCTTTATTCATGGCTAGGAAGCCTCCTTTATTTGTACCTTCAGCTTCTTCGTAACCTGCAAGTTGTGGAAGATAGCCGAAGGTATCTTGCTCTGCTAACGTGCCGTCTTTAAATTTCTTGAAAGCAAAGCCTGAAGCAGTCTTAACATCTACTACTTCTCCGTCTATAGTACAGTCCATGTGTCCTTTTATTCCTGAAACAGTAACCTCTTTCTGTTCGTTATCTACTTCGTGTCCAGAAATCTTTACTAAAAATAATAATACTTCCTCTAAAAGGTGTCCGTATAAAAACTTAATAAACACCGGAGGAGGTAAAGACTCAGTAGATTCATTCTCTGATTTTAAATCATACCATAGTTGCCTAGTAGGTTTCCCAATGTTAGACATTCTTAACATGTCAGAACTTCTTGGAGACGGGTTAGCCCAGTGATGTAGAACTTCTTTAATACTTTCTCCTAAAACATCTATATCTTCAGGACTAGCATCAAGAGGCTTACCTTCTCCTAAAACAGAAAGTTTAGAATAAATATCCTCTACTAAGTTATCTAATTTTTTCATGATGTGTGATTAATAAATCTTAATTTTCTAGTCTTAGAATTAAACTGTAATATCTTAACGCCCATGTTTACTTGTTCTTTGCTTCTACTACCAGATTTGGTAACATTGTTACCTGTCTCTTTATGTAGTTGGGGTTGAGCACATTTAACATCTATTAGACTAATGTTACCGTCTTTGTCTCTAGCTATTAAATCTACTGGACCAGTACAGCCGCAGTTTTTAAAAACTTCATAGCCGTTATCCCATAGCCAAGTAACTGCATAGAACTCTGCCATGTCTCCTTTTCTACTACTATCATTTGGTTTAGTGTACTTCATTACAATCTCCTCTATGATTTACAAATTTTATATTATTTGTTTCTGGATTATATCCTAGTATTTTTACTCCTAATTTTTTTTGTTTAGATGTTCTTTGTTTAGTAGCATAATTACCTACTAAAGTTTTAACATCTATTAAACTGACATTATTGTCTTCGTCTATTGCTACAATATCTACTGGTCCATCACAACCATAGTTTCTAAAAACTTCATAACCTTTTTCTAATAAAAAAGTAACTGCCTTTAATTCTGCAATATCTCCTTTTCTACTGTGTGACTTAGTGGGTTTCATTAGAATCTCCTTTTAAAAATCTAGTGAAAAAATCTTCAATATTTTTTGAATAATAATGTTTTTTAGGATAACCGCTAGGATTATAGGGAGACCATCTTCCTGTAGTATAATAATATGAATACATTTTATCATTAAAATAAATTCTTACCATTTGTGTTTTAGTTTCTTCAAAATAAATATCTTTTTTATTTAAAAAAGTTTTTACATCCTCTAAAGATTCTTTAGTACTGTGTTTAAAAATTACTTCTCCTTTAGAGTTAACTCTATTAAATTTCCAATTATATCCTTTAATGTGTCTCACTCCAGTTATCTCCTATTTTGTATTCACCATCTAAAGGACAGCGAAGATTAAAATGTTCTCCTGCTTCTGTTATAGCTTCGACTGCACGAAGTCCTACAAAGTCTGCTTGAGATTCCCTAACTTCAACTTGCCATTCGTCATGTATATTCGCAACGAACTTGTAGTCGATAGTATTTAATTTTAGTTTGTTATCTAATAAAGATAATGCTTTCTTCATAACGATAGCACCTGCTCCTTGTAATAAAGTATTTAAAGCAGCATGATTATTTCTAATGTAAAGCTTTCTACCGTCTATACCCTTGAGGTACTTCTTAGCTGCTGCTCTCTGAACTCTATCTCTAAGAGACTTAAATTCTGGTTTATTATCAAAGAAATATTGTCTAGCTCTTTTGCCATCAGATGTATTTCCTCCAACCACTTTGCCAAGTTTTTCATCTCCTGCTCCGTACATGAGGGCGTAGATAAAAGTCTTTGCCTTATCTCTTGATTTAAGTTTTGCAAGTTTTTGATTAGCGGTGTGTATGTCTCCGTTAATGATTTCATTTATAAACTCCTTGTCATCCATATAGTGTGCTAACATTCTTAATTCTAAACCACTAGCATCTATACCTACTAATTTATTTCCTTCTTCTACTATCCAACAAGACCTACATTCTTTACCATACGGACTAGAACTACTAGGAACTTGTGCTAAGTTAGGATTCCTATGTGTCATCCTTCCGGTTATAGCTCCGTTAGGAATAACAAAGCCATGTACTCTACCATCTTCTTGAAGAGATTCAAGCCACGACTCTATTTGTGCTATTCTTTTTTGCAGTAATAAAAACTTAGCAATAAGATTAGCTTCATGTATATGAGTTATCTCTGATAAAGTTTTCTCATCTACAATAGGCTGACCCGTAGGTGTAAACCTATCAGGCTTCCAACCGAAGTCAGTAAGATATTCACCAATCTGTTTACGACTTCCAAGATTAAACTCTTGTAAAGTTTTTCTCATGAATGGTTCGTAGTTAGAAGTCTTTAAACATCTTTCATACTCTTCGTCAGTAAGTCCTCTCTTAGAAAGAACTCCGTCTTTTCTAATGTAAGGTGTAACTAACTTATCGTCTACCCATTTAGGTTGAAATGTTTCATGCACTTCATCTTCAATAGACTGCATCTCTTGTCTAAGTTCTGCTAATAAAAGATTGGCATTAATCTCGTGAAACTTAAAGCCATCTTGTTCCTGTCGTTTCATTATGTCAGCAATGTCATGTTCCAAACATACTGACTCTTTTGAAAATCCTTTTGCTTCTTTCTTTAATTCTTTGAGAACTAAAGTATTAAGTTGTACATCACGAACACAATAGTTCAACATATCTGACGAATAGTTTTGATAGTCTTCAAACTCAATTTTATTGAAGCCTAATTTGTATCCCCACTTTTCTAGTGAATGTCCACCTTCACGAGTAGGATTAAATAGTCTTGATAGAACTAATGTATCGAGAAGTTCTATATCAGTTAAGTCAACATCAAAAAACTTTTTAATCATTGGTACATCGAAACCAATAATGTTGTGACCTATTAATCTATCTGCTGATTGTAATAGTTTTACACCGTCATCAAGTTTATTAGGCGGGAACTTAAATATTTCATTTGTGTCTACATCTTGAGCAACAATACACCAAACCTTAGTGGCTTTTAAATCGTCTGTTTCTATGTCAAATACTAAATCCATAATTAAAATCCATGTTCGTCTTCGTTAACTTGTATATCAGACATGTCAACTTCTGACAACCTGCCGGTATCTTTATCATAAAGTAAATGAGAAGCTAGTCCTACATCTCCAGTATATCTAGATTTAAGTACTCTCATTTTAGTAGTTCTGGCTTCATCAGCATCGTCTGATTGTTGATTTCTTTCTAATGCTATCACACAATCTGATAATTGTCCAATACTATTTGAACCTCTTAGATGAGATAAGGATACTTCAATACCATTCTCGTGTCCTTTGTTACCATCAACTCTACGAAGATGAGAAACTAAAACAATACCTGCTCCGGTTTCTTCTACTAAACTTCTAAGCTTTGTCATAATAGAATCTATAGCTCTACGTTCATCGCCTTCATGGACAGCACTGACTAACATATGTAAGTGGTCTACTACTACCCATTTACATTCACAACCGATAATCATATATCTTAGTTTTGAAAAGATGTCATCAATGTCATTAGTTCCAAAGTGAGAATGTACCCAGACTCTATTCTTATTGTCTCCATCATAAAGAACATCAAAGAATTTATCTAGTTCTTCTTTACTAAAGTTCTCTCGTTCTTGGTCTATGTAAAGTCTAGCGTTAGCTTCAATAGATAAGATGCCATCGATAGTCCTTCGCCAATCTTCTTCAAGAGCAATCACTCCAACATTATCTGTTGTGCTTTTTATTAAGTGATGTTCAAGCTCTCTAGTTACTGAAGACTTACCAAGTCCTGTACCACCTGTAAGAGTTACAAGTTCTCCCTGTCTAAGACCATAAAGTTTTTCATTGAGTCCTTCCCAAGGATAGGGTATGCTTGTTTTCTTTTCTCTGTTGTGGAACTTGTCTCGTTGTTCAGATACATTTATGACACCAGAAGGTGTATAAACTTTAGATGCCCACCAAGATTCGACAAACTCTTTATGCCTATTGCTTCTAAGCATATCGTTAGGGTCTTTCCAACCATTGGGTAAAGAAAGTATCTTAGCCTTGCTAGGTTTAAACAGTCTAGCTACTTTTTGCGAAGCTTCTTTACCTGCTTTGTCATTATCAAATGCGATAATAACATTTTCAAAATCATCAAAGAACTCTAAACTTTCTTTAATATCTTTGACTGCTCCAGAAGCTCCGCTTTTAATAGACACAACTGCCCACTTACTACCTAGTAGTTCATAGGCAGCCATAGCATCACACTCTCCTTCGGTAATAGTAATATACTTACCACCTTTAAAAAGTTGTTGACCGAATAATCCAGTCTCTGCTTTAGTGCCGTGCCAGAAGAATATCTTATCTTTAACACTCCTTGTCTTAGTAGCTGATATTTCATACCCATTATAAAATGGATACATGTGTTTAATTACATTCCCTTGTAAATCATGAACAACTTTAACTCCATATTTCTGAGCAGTATCTTTAGATATTTTCCTATCAGTCAATGCTGAAAAAGAACCTACCTCAATATTGTCAGGTTGTTTAAATGTATTATCTGTTTGTACTTCCATATTATTTCCTTCGCAACTTTGTTCGTAGTTAGGCATGAAGGTGTCACAACTAAAACATTTAGCTGAACCATCTTCATTAACACCAACTGCATCGCTACTGTTACATACCGGACATGGTTGGTGCACCTTATCCCAAGTGCTTGTCATATTAGCCCTCACTAATTATTATTTATCTTTAGTATCCTCTGTAATAATTTTAGTTTCAGATACTTCCTCTGTAGAAACTTCTTCTACAACTGCTTCGCTACAGCTTTCTAAAAGCTTTTCAAGATTAGCTCTATGTGTAGCACTTGCAAAGTTGACTGCTTCTGCTAAAGTTTCAAGAGTTCCTACTTTAGATATTATAACTCTAGACTCATTCTGTTTAGCTTCATCAGATATTTTAGTAACATCATAAATAGTTTCTCCATCATCTTTTTTAATATTAATAATCATATTAAAACTCCTCGTTGTCTGCTGATTGTTCAGCGTACTCAACTAACTCTACAACTTTAACTGCAATCAATTCAGCAAAAGTTCCATAGTCATTACTATAAGGTTTAATTTTTACTTTAACCTTAGAGCCATTGCCTAGTGCAACATCCATAGGGTTGCCGTCACTATCGATTAGCTTTGGTGCTTCATTGATACGACCCGCAACTTCTACTTTTCTACTAAAAGAAAAAGCAGGTTTCTCAAACTTAGGTTGCCCACTTCTATCTCTAACTTGAGAGATACCTTTTGCTTCTAACTCAGAAGCTGTACTGTCATCAGTTAAAACTGTAATGACATACTTGTGAGGTTGAAACCTCGTGTTAGGTGTAGTGATGTGTGGATACATCGCCTCTCCTTCTACATACTCATACATATTTTTACTCCTATATATAAATTGTTTTAATTACTTTGTACATTATACCACAAGTAGATTTAAATTGCAAGTCTTTTTTCTTTTCGCTTTGCATTATTTTTTTGCTTAGTCATTTCATTTTCTTCTGCAAACCAATCATTGATGATGTGTTCTTTTAAATCTTTAGTTGATAACTCAGTATTATTTTTAGTTATCTTTATGTGTTTAGTATTAACAATTAAAGTTGCATAGTTGTGATACTTTTCATCAGTCAATGCAAATTGATAATCTGGAGCATTGTAATACAGAACACCATTAATATCCTCTGCATACATGCCGTAGTCTATTTGTTGTTTTTGTTTTTTCATATTCCCTCTTTAAATTAGGCGATGGCAGTAAAAATGTAGGTGGCTATTTCTCCTACGTTCTTCTGCAGTACCAATCTTTCTACTACCACCTTTAAATTCTGTGAGGTTTTTTCCGAGACCTCAAACTCGCTTGTCTTTTTGCAAGACATACTGACATGGTTAGGAAGGTTTTGTTGAGGGCTACCATATCAATTAAAAGATGTCATTGAAAGTGACAATCTCATTATTATACAATGTCACAAAGTAGTTGCCATTAGTTTTAGAAACTTCATAACAAACTTTATACTCATACCATTCCTCGTAGTTATCTTTTACATAATCTACAAACCTGTAGTACTCATCTTCAGTGACTTGTTTTGTTGTTGAATAAAATATATCTCTTTGTGCTTTCATAATTTAGGTCTCCATTATACCATACTTTTAATTAAATTGCAACCCCTATACCAACATTACCAGAAGAATCAATACTAATTTCTTCTGCATAATTTTTATTCCACCACTTAGGTTTTGACCTACCTTTCTCCCACTTGGCATAGTGCTTTTCGTTAATAACGTATCTACGATAGGCAACAATAGGGTCTTCATGCTTGTATTCATCAGGCATAGCTTGTGCGAGTGATGTCATTTCTCCTTGCTTTATATTCTTTGGATACTGCATCAAAGGTTTTTCTAACTTAACAAGACTTGCATGTTGTTTGCCGTATCGAAAAGTGTACTCCATACCTAGTGCTAGAAAGTGTGCATACAGCCATGAATAATTTTGACTACATTCTCTAGCCCAAATAGTACATGGATGATTCCAGTATGCTCTTTTGTAAAGTCCTACTTTATCTGCCCACTCATCGCCATCTAGTTCTCTATGTGCTGTGCATAACATCTGTGCTGTTTCCAGTGGCATCTTCACTAGCATCTTATCTGGCTGTGCTTCTGCCGAAGTTATCGGACTGTGATTAAAATAAAATATGTTCATCCTTCCTCCTGTTTAAACGTTACCATCCGCCTTGTTCTGTATCTGATTTCTTTTTTCTTTTAAAAGTTTTTTCAAAGCCACCAGACAAACCAAACAAAACAAACGTGGTGCTACCTATAAAAACTAATAACACTATCAATAGTTCTATCATCTGCCTTGTCCTCTATATCTAACTTTACTCTGTCTTCGTTTATGTTTGTTCATGTGCTTGGTAGATTGTTTAACCTTTCTACCACGCCCTGCCAAACCTTGTGAAGTTGCTTTCTTTACATGCTTAATTAAACCTAGTTCTCTTTTAACTGCCATAGTATTCTCTGTATAGTTCCATTAAAAAACTTTTATTGTTTTCAAAGTACTCGTCAAAAGTATTATAAAGATTTTCACCATGCTGTCTACGTTCATTTCTATTTTCATAGTACATGTCTTTAGCAAACTGTTTAAATGTCATAGTTATAAACCTCAATAGAATCATGGTCAGTATCAATGATTGGTGCTTCATCATACCATTCATCAACAACTTCATCTAATGTTTTTATTTTATCTTCCATAGTTACCTCATTATTATTATAAAGTTTTATAAAGTTTTATAATATAATTATAATAATATTTATTATAATATATTTATAAATTTTATAAAGATTGTATCATACTTTTTTGTTATTGTCAAATTTATTTTTATGTTAATTATTAAATTAATATGTGTTAAAACTAGGTTAGGGTAGGAAATAAAATACCTCTGTCGCTTCCATACAAGCCCTCTAACAGACGATAATTATATTTATGACCTACCCTATATTCTCTAGTTAACATTACTTTAAATCACTTGTTCAATGAATTCAAAATTCTATCTGCGTCTACACACACAAAGGATGTTGGTAATGCTTTATGCTCATCTCTGATTATTCTTTTTAATCCATTACGATTTTTAACATAAAAATTTTCACAATCTTTTTCAGTCTTGAAAAGAAACTCAAAGACATGAACATCTTCCAACACAACTGCTGTTGTTGGTACGCTAAAAAATGCTATTAATACCCACGACATTATAGTTCTCCGTCATAGTGCATATCAATTATCTCAGCAATCTTAGTTGTTAAAAATTCATATATTTTTAATTCATTTAAATCTGCACTCTTATACTCAGCCATTGCTTCTTCAACAAACTTATCAAAAGTTTTTTCAGAAATTTTAGCCGACACCTCATTCATCATGGCAAATTGTTCACCAATATTCTTATTCATTTGTCCTCCTCCATTAAATCTACATCAATGATTAAATGTTTTTCCATCCAATCCTCATTAATGCCTTCTTTTTTTAATTTATCTTTTAGTTTTTTTTCAAGTATTTTATTATATTTTTTACTCATATCTCCTCCTAAGTTCTGTTATCTTCTTTTAAATCTATGCTATCTACTATTTCCTTAATCATATCTGCTAACCAATAAACAGAACAATAAGGATTGTTTTTATTAGCTTTACAAAGAGATTGTATTTCATCAATCATTTCTTTCTTATCCATTTACTTCCTCCTCGTCTATACTGTACCAGTTCTTGTCATAAAAGCTTTGATGTTCTGACCACTTCCAATCAGTACTATCTCCAGTACCACCATCTTCTTGAAAGACTGTGCCGTCTTTTAAAGTAATAAATATCCTTACCCATTTACCTACTTCTATCTTATCAATCTCTTCGATTTTAAAATTGTTTCGTTCAGCAATCTCTTCAATATCCCAAGAGATAGTAGTGTCATACTTTGCTTCTACATATCTAACATCTGTCATGTTGTGACCTCCTCTATAATTTTATTCCATGCTTCTTTTAGTTCGTCTTTCATTTTTTTATCATTAGACTTTTGCATTTCATCATATATAAATTCATCTAAAATATCTAATGCTTCTTCAATTCTCATTCTTAAACACCTCTTAAATTAAACATATCTTCGGCAACTGCTTCTCGCAATTCAACCTCGTTAAGTCTTGATACTTCTTCTTGAGAATGTAAATTACTCAACAAGAATTCTCTTACTTCTTCTAAAGACATTTCTTCTACTGCTTCCCAAACATCTTCCCATACTCTGTCATTTACTTCGTGGCTCATGCTTCCTCCTCTTTTATTCTTAATTCATCTACAAAATCCCAAACATTATCAAACGCTTCAGACACTTCAGTATCACATAATCTTTTGTTAACTTCACATTCTAATTCTAAAATATGGTTTCTTAATTTATTCCATTCTTTATATTTCATGCTTCCTCCTCTACAGGTAGATTATTAATTTCATCCTCCCATTCTTCCTCCAAAGATTTTAACTTGTCCTCTAGCTCTTCAATCTTTTGCTCTAGTTCAATTACATTTCCTCGTAAGCTTTCTAAGTCATACTCGTATGCTCTGTCCTCAACTGAAACTTCTACGCAATCCATTCGTTGAATACTGTCTTGCAGTTCGTCATCCATTTTAGTTAAGTCATCCTCTAATTGATTGACACCTAAAAACTTTTTTAATATTTTCTTTAACATAATTACCCTCTCATGAAACAGATATACCCTCTGCCTAAATTAAATACTCTGCCTCTATTAGTGGTATAAGTATTTATCTTTTTGAGTTTAGTTCGCACGTGAAACCCAACTCTAAATTTAAAACCTAACAATTTAATATGCACATACTTAGTGCCTAGAAAATTATTACCCTCAAATGTTTTTATATTTAACATATTTTACCTCGCTTTTTTTATTGCTAAGTGTGGTAATGGTTTCCCATTTTTATAAACCCACAACTTAGATTTGTTATTTAAATATTCTTCTCGTGCTAGTTCACATTCTTTTTCAGTAGTTCCCCACACTCGAACAATTCCATTAAAGTCATAACCTACATACATATTACACCTCTTGTTTAAAAGTTATATATACCTTTATACAGAAATAAATTTAAAAGTATATAAATCATAACTTTATAGTATAAGCATATAACTTTTAGTTATATAACCAACATTAAAATTAAAAGGAACAATAGCGTAAATGGTTTTAATACATACCAATTAATCCAGTCCATCCAACTTTGGCTTGTCATAATTTTTATATCTTCTATGAAGATTTTAAAACTGTCTATTATCTTTTTCATATTCCTCTACTTATTCAAGTCAGTTAAAATATACTCTCCACTATCTATCTTAGACTGAGTTTCTTTTTTCTTTTCTAATAAAAATATATTTCTATATTTTCCAGTAGTAACCGAATAATCCCAGTAGTTTTCATCAAGATATACTTGTCCACTATTCATTATTTTAGCTATGATAGTATTATAACTTTGAAATATTACACCTTCATCAGTAGATATTTCAAATTGATTAGCAATTGAATTGCCATTATTACTTATCATGTTTCTTACTTTTGTCATTATTTACCTCTTAAAATTTTATAATCTTGCTTAGTAGCTTTGCCATCAAGCAATCTATCTAATGCCTTTAATTCTCTAAGTGAGAAATCATTTACCTTGTCCACGTTAACTGTTTCGTGAAAGTTAGGCAGTTTTATTTCTTTAGTCATAATTTACCTCTTTTAAAATTATTATTTAGCGTTAAGGAAAGGAATCAGCAGTTATATTTAATTAAAAAGCTCATATAAATTATGCTTCATCTTACTCAAACCTTTCGTATTTAAGACCTAGTGTTTAAATACTCTTGCTCTCGCTTCTTTCAGCAGGGTATTAACCTGCCCTTCCTTAACTTCCACCCTTTCGGGCTTTATCGCTAAATATGTTGTTACTATACTAAACTTTTTTCAATCTGTCCAATACTTTGTAGTTATAATGTTATTCCTAAAAGTTATAAACAATCTACCAAAGTTGAGCAAGTTTATTAAGTTCCTTGCTTTTCTCTACTGCTAACCAATAAGTTAAAGGATTAGCATTTCTTTTGTGAGTATCAAAGTTATTGAAGAAATCATTCTTTGTAGATTTAACTTTAATAATTTTAATAGCTTCTTTATTAGAGATTTTAAAATTTAACTCAGTGTGTTTCTTTTTAAGTCTCTTTTTTTCTTTTAATGTTAATTTGTTAAACATTGTTTTTTACTCCTTGATAACTTCCGCTTAATTGCTTTATCGTTATCAGTTGATGTTGTGTACTATTACATAATTTTAAAACTTTGTAAAGTACTTTGTAGTTATATACTTATAACCAAAAGTTTTAAAGTCTTGACTTTCGTAGAAACCTTTAAAAAGTTTTTCTGATAGTAAACCCTATCTAAACCTTTTCGGCTCTTAGAATGGCTCTATTTAGCTTTAAAAGGTATATAACCAAAAGGCATAAAAAAACCCCCAACTGTTGAAGCTAGGGGTTTATTTTGGTTAGTTTATCGGATTATTATATCATCTGTATTTAAGTCATCAAATAAATCTAAATCTGATAAAGTGCTGGTTAAAGTATCCATATTATTTTCTCCTTTAATTTAGTTAAAATATATTAATAAACTTACTAAGATTATTAATGGCGTTTTAGTGTATAAATGATATTTAAAAAAGTTATCATTTACCCAGACATCAATTTTATTTAATGTATTCATTATTTCACCTCCAAATAATTTTCATCTTTATAATCAAAGTTGACAGCGTTAGCATTATTAACTTTTTCTAAAATGTCAGAAATTATTTTTCTATCTTCTGAATTTTGAACACTAGTATTGTGAAAAGAATCTAAAAGACTTCCCACCAATACTGCTTTTTCACTAATAGATAAGAAACCAGCTTTGCTGTCTTTTCTTATTAAGTTAGGTTTATTATTTACCATATTTATAACTCCATAATTAATTAATAATATGTATATTTTGAAGAACCTTTCAAAGTTTGTCAAGTGGATTTTTAAAAAACTTTGTGAAGTTATAAGCATATAACTAAACTTCATAAACTTTACAACGTGTCAAGATTGCATTAACCAGCTAACACACTTTATAAAGTTTGTACAGTTTTATTTTAATAGGCACAGGAAATTATATAACTTTATAAAGTTTTAGAAGTTTGAAAAGTTTTTCTTGACTTTGTAAAGTTTTTATGTTAGAGGCATAAGCTTATTCCTAAAGGTTATAAGACTTGCAAAGTTTTTGAAGTTTGGTTATAAGGGGGTGGGCAGGATGTACATGGGGGGAGGGGGTATATATATATAAAACTCATACATTTCTACCCAGTTAAGGTATTAACCAGATGCCCTAAACTTTATAAAGCTTTATAATAAAACTAACACTAATTATATAATAAAAAACCCTGTACGTTGTACAA
>Ga0181407_1000035_pt1 | contig 38636 bp, 21 predicted proteins | sample 30SPOviralmetaG_FD_130136 | JGI IMG/M metagenome (GOLD analysis project Ga0181407, IMG submission 130136) | Marine viral communities from the oligotrophic San Pedro Time Series (SPOT) site, San Pedro Channel, CA, USA - 30 SPOT_SRF_2012-01-26 | ecosystem: Environmental > Aquatic > Marine > Strait...
ACTTCTTCAACTATAGATGTTTTACGTGTGCCCTGTGTAGACCTTTTTACTTCTGTTCCTAAAAAATAACTAACCCATTCTGCTTTAGATATTTTCTTTTTTATAAAAACTTTATTACCTTCTGCTGTTCTTTCTCTTAATTGCTTGCCTGTTTTCTTGTCAATTACAGGCTCTTTAAAAGGTTTGAATCTTTTATTAATAGTAGACTGCGGAAGAATTTTATATATTGTTTCAAAGTTATCTCTTAAAAAAGTTTCATAAGCAACACCTTTGCCCGCAAGTTTTAAAATTTTAGGCTGTAACTTTATTCTAAAGTTTTTAGTCAATTCTTTAGCAAATTCTTTTGAAGTTATTTGAGGAAGTCTTGTACCAAACGTAGCCTCTGTTGCTTGCAAAACTTCTTGTTTTAATTTTTCCGTTATATTAAGCTGTTCTGCTAAATCTTTTTTAGGTTTTGTTTCTTGTGTTTCAGTAACTTCTTCTGTAGTAGTATCAGTTACACCCCTTGCTTCGGTAACGTCAGATTCAAATTCAGTACCTAATAATTTTTGAGCGAATTCTTTAGATCTTTGTGCTAAGTATTTGTTTATATATGCCGCAATAGGTACATTAGAATCAGGATTATATTTCATTATAAGGCCCAGTAAACCTCTATCAGGATCAAATGAAATAGCATCTTTTAAATCTTGAAAATTATATTTTGGAACACTTCTATATTTTTGTACTATATTATTTAACGGTTTATCAAATAGCTCTATTATTTCACCTGCTGCTTCAATACCTTTTTGACTATATAACTCTGTAGCTTTTTCAGATAGTTCAACACTTTTACTCGCTTGGCTTACCACATCGTCTATTGCTTGTGCTTTGGATTCTATTTCAGGACTTATTGCAACACCTTTATTTAATGCTTTAATTATAGCACCACTTGTTTTTCCTTTCCTTACAGAATAACTATAATCTTTAATAAAGTTAAATATATCTTTACCTTTATTCTCGGGATCAAACTTAATTTTTTTAAATCCTAAGTCTTGTAATAGCCTTCTTATAAAATCACCTATCCTAGTTAAAAAGCCTTCATCTAGTTTAAGAAAAGGATTGTTATACAAATCAGATATAGAAGTAAATAATTCTTCAGCTGTCATCTGCTCTGTATAATTAGGATCATTTTCATATTTTTTCATTACTTGTCCTAAAAATGAATCCTCTCCAAAAGTTTCAGGATCTAAAGTTTTAATATGTTCTTTTAACAAATTAGAAAGTTCAACAACTACAGTTTTATTTTCTTCAGTGCGTAAAATTGAAAATAGCCCGTGATGATATACTTCATGGCCCATTACAGTAACATTCCTTGTTTCAGCAGCTGCAACTTTATTTATATAAATTTTAGATTCACCTGTTTTTTTATCTGTAGTAATTCTTCCGCCATCGGTTAAATCCCAACTTTCACCCAACTCTTTTCCTTTTTTTACAAACTCTTCTTTTGAATTAATTTCTATAGTTTCTAATTTTCTTTCTAATTCATTTGCAAAAAGTTTTCCTTTAACAATTTGATTTTGTAATTCATTAGATATTTTTGATTCAATAAATATTTTGCCTAATTTTTGATTAATTTCTTGAATTTGTTCTTCTGGTTTAAATACTTTATCAATGTTTTGGTTTTCGTTTTCTAATTTTCTTTTTTCTATTAATAATTCTATAGCTTCAATTCTTTTTTCACCTTTAACAATTTTTGGTATCGTAGCATTTGAATTTTCAATATCACTTATAGCATTGATTTTAGCCTCACCTTCTTGTTCAGTAATTTTTTTACTTAATACAGCAGCAGTAATTTCTTTTTTAAGATTATTTAAAATTGCCGCTTGAGAATTAGGATCAAACTTTGCAATAATATTATTAGTCACAGCTTTTGTTTCTCTTATAGTTTGTGTTGCAACTTGTTTGCCAAATGGTAAGAAAAACCCAACTAAGCCACCCGCAGCCCCAGATTTTTGTATTTCATCAAAGTCAATATATTTATCTATATCGTTAATAGAGTATCCTTTTGAAATTTGTGAAGTAAGAGTTTGAAAGCTTTCTGTTAAATATTCTGTTAAATATCCTCTTGCTACATTTTTTCCTCCTCTTTGCAAACCACCTGCTCTTATAAATTTTTTAACTCCATCTTTCATAAGAGTTCTTAGAATTGCTTTACCTGGCTTTGTAATCAAAGTCCCAACTATAGTTGCAGCTCCGGCAAATTCTAAAGCGGATTGTATTGTTGCGGACACCGCCGCAATTGCAGCATCACCTTCTCCTGAATCTAAATATTCTAAAAATCTTTCTTCTGTATATTCTTCACCATTAGCTTCCATTTTTGCCATAATAGTATCAAAATATGCATTACCGTATTCTTGTGCAAATACTCCAGCCCCAAAAGTTACAACAGCAAGAGGTAATTGAGGTATTTGTTCACCAACTAAAAAAGCTAAATCACCAAAACTTTTAGGTAATAAACCCTCTGTTTCTCCTTTTCTAAAAAAAGCTAATTCTGCTTCATCACCCCTTAAATCTACAAAATTATTTATTAATGAAATTTTTTGTTGAGCAATTTGAAGTTTTATATCAGAAACTTTTGTTCTTTTAGCATATTGAGCGCCTTGTAAACCAGGTTGAGCACCACTTTCTTCTGTAACAAAATCATTATCATTTAAGCCTTCAATTGATTTTTGTAGCTTAAGTATATTTGTATTTTTAAAAGACAAATCTGTTTTTTGTATTCCAATACTTATATTTCTTAATCCTTTTTTAACACCTTCAGTTAGCATAGTATCATCGGCAATGCCTAATTCTTTTCTTTTTGCCTCTACTAGCTTTTGGCGTTGTTCGTCTGATAAATCTTTAAATTTATTATTATAAGATTCTAAAACAGCCTCTTTATAAGTATTTATTCTATTGTTATATGTTCTGTTATTTCTAATAGTTTTACCATATAATTGAGTAGCATAATACTCTAATTTTTTATTAGCTTCTTGAACTTCATTAATATCTGTTAAATCATACTTTCCTTCTAATAGTTTTTTAAATGTATCTATTTTAGGTTGTATTATTTCTTGAAGATCAGGTAATAAATGTTTTTGAATATATTCATCTCCTTTTATTAAAGAGGATAAGGAGGTATTTAAAGAAGCTGATATGTCTTCTTCTTCTTTTAAATTTTTAAAATCTATTTTATTTGTAAGAATGTTTGCATAAGAAAGAGCATCCTCACTAGATATTTTAGGTTCATAAGCATCAAGCCCGCTATTTAAAAATTCTAAACGCTGTTCTTTATTTTTTTCTTTCCCGTCTAAATAAGTTTTAAATTGCTGTTCATATTTTGGTGGTTCGAATACCAATGAACCATTTCCCAAATTGGAATCCGTATTGGGTGCTTGTTCCCCTCCCGCAGCCGCACCCTGAGCATTGGGGTTTATCTTTACTGGTTCTTCAAATAATACCGCATTCGGATATTTTTTAAAAAAATCATTTTTTCTTTTTGGGTTTACTTCGTATTTTTGACCATCTACAATATAGATTTCATTTTCTTCCATGCTTTTAATTTTATTGTGAAAAGTCTTGATTTATATTTTCATCCTTAATAAGATTATTTAATATATCTTTCATTTCGGAATTTGTCATTCTTCTTGCTGAAGGTAATTTTTGATTGTATACATTTAATAATCCATTAATATCAAGTATAGCTATATCTCCTATAAAAAACATAGGATTACCGGGATATTTAGATTCAAATGCTGTATTAGCTTCTTCATTTGTTATATTTGGTAATTCTTTTTTAATTATACTAAGAAAAAGTTCTTTTTTAGTTTGTGGATTTGTAATAGTTTCTGTAGAAAATATAGGCTCACTTTTAATTATAGTTATCATTTCATCGATAACCCCAGTAGCAGCAGTCCCACTAATACTAGCAGGCATTTTATTAAATATACCTGTCATTAAATCTGTTGCATCATTTATAACTGTAGTTTTATTTTGTTGTGTTTCAGATGGATCCTCTGTACTACGTTTGTAATAAGCATTATAATGGTCTGTTGTTGCTAATTTTAAATTATCCTCAACAAACTTTTTTAAAGTTTCTAATACAACACCACCTGCTTCATCTTTTTCATCATCAACTATTTTTCCATCCGCAATATCTTCTGATAAATATTGTTTAAAATCTTCAGCTTCAACACCTAATTGCTTTAACAAAACCCCTGCTTCATCGCCTGCTAAATATCCTAATTGATCTACGGCAAGAGTTGCATATTGTATGTCTGTTAATTGTAACCCTTCAATTGCTTTATCAATTTCAAAGGTAACAGCCTTCATGCCTTCGCCTTTAGCAGCTTGTTTTTGAGCAGTAGTATTTAATTTTTCTAATATATCATTATATGATTTATGATCTTGTTCTATTAATCCAAAAGCATTTGGAAGATCTTTCATTTCTTTTATAATAGTTTGACCATCAATTTCAAAAACAGCTTTATCTTCTACTAAATAAAATTCACCTGCTTGTCTCATTTTATTAAGCTTTATTAATGTAGAATCATTTAAACTACTTAATAAATCTGTTTGATCTAAAAAATTTTCTCCAGCTTCTTTATATTGGTCGGCCCATGTTTTTAATTCATTTACACTTTCTTTTTGCTCATTTATTAACAATGTTTTTTGCAAATTACCCAGTGAAGAGTCCATTGCAATATTGTAAACATTTTGTTTTATTTTCGCAGCTTTACTAGTTAACCATGATACTCCTTGGGAAGGCACACCTTTAAACTCAGGATCTTTATATTGACTAATTAGTTTAACACTAAAAGCTTCTCTTTCTTGCATAGCCTCCTTAAAAGCTTTGCCTTCTGCTGCTATTAATTGTCTTTCTCTAAGCGCAGCTTTTTCCATTTTATCTATAGCTGGTTGTACTGCACCGGCTAAATCTAAAGGCATACCAGGCCCTTGTGCTAATCCTAATAATCTTGCGTTAATTGCCATAATTTAAATTTTACATTCCGCCAGCGGCAAGTCTTGCGCCACCAGCAACTACATTTCCAATACCGCCTACTAATCCTTCTGTAGCCGCTTTTCTTGCTGCGTCCGCAGCTGCTTTTCTTTGTGATGCAGCATCTAATAATTGTTCCGTTCTTCCAAATTCTTTAGCTTCTTTTGCTTGCTGTCCAGCGGCTCTTGCTCTTTGCAAGCCTTGTTGGCCTCTCGCACTAGCCATTTGGTTAGCTCTTTCTTGCTGCCCAATACTTGCCGATGATTGTTGTAAATTTGTAGATTGCTGTTGGGCTAGTGTTTGTGCCAATGCAGCAATACCACTACCACCTGCTGCTCCTCTTAAACCAGACAATGTGCCTGCCAGGCCTTGTTGTTGCTGTTGAGAAGCAAAATTTGCTTGTTGCTGGTTTACAGTTAAATCTTCAAATGTATTTGTTAGATTTGCTGATGGATCTTTAAATTCAAAGTTTTCATATTCTGATTTTCTTTGAGCAAGCTCTGCCTTTGCGGCTCTTTGTTCTCTTCTTCGAGCACGGCCGCCTATAATGCCACCGGCAATACCTGCTAGTCCGCCTGCAATTTGTCCAAACGCACCACCACCACCACCGCCACCGGCAGCTTCTTCAGCTTGTTTTAAAGGAGAATTGTCTAATATTGATTTTAAAGGTGTATTTCTCATAATTAATTACTACTAAACATTGTTTCGCTGTTCACAGCGTATAATTCACAAAAATCGGTGCTATCATTTTCCATTTTTATAGTGGCTTGATAGCCAATGAGTCCACTACTATTTATTACGTTATTTTTAGCAAACATAAAGTAATCACCAATAACTGGTCTAGGCGTTGTTGAACTAACATCCACCACAAAACTTAATCTATCTGTTGCTACAGATTGGCATATGCCTAATTCTATTAAAGAACCATTCTTCAAAAATAGCACGGTATCTCCTTTCTGTAAAGAAGTATTTATATTTTTATCAAAGTTTATAGTTAAGTTTGCCATAATTATATAATTTCATATTTCCAATAATCAGTATTTTCAGCTGCTATACCATCTCCTCCTTGTAATTCCGATCTAATTAATCTTATGTCGGTTCTATATGAATTGTAAAATAAACTTTGTCTTTTACCTGTTGATATAGTGCTTGCGCCAAGAATAGAATATAATTTAGCCGATAAAGGTTTATTTGTAGCCGGATCTATAGCATGAGCTGAATAAGTACCAGCACCCACACGCCTTAATCCTTGAAAAGGCCAATCTACATTGCCATCCCAATAAGGGTATACCGGTGTAACACTTCCGCTGCTAGGCCCTGCTAAAAGTTTTACTGTTTTTAATCCATAATAACTTTGTACGCTGCTTATTTGTGTAAAACCACTAGAACCTGAAATTGAATATTGACCGCCTCCTATATGAGTAAGATATCCCTGTGTTGCATAAAGTCCTCTATTTTTTCCTGAACGACTATTACTAACACTAAGTGCAATAGAAAGATCCACAAAAGGTCTATATAAAGCAACTGCTTGTAAATTTATTCTAGGATAAAGACTCATGCCATATTGGCCAATAGCTGGCGTTTGAGTACGAGCCTTTGCTTCTGCATTTGCTAAACTATATCCTTGACTTAAAAAAAGCTTACGAAGCCTTATATATGTTTGGTCAAGAACATTTTGTAATTCTATATAAATTCTATAACCTCTTTTGCCTCTATATACCTCTGCTGGAAATACGCCTATACCATCTTTATCAAAATATATTGTAGCTTCTAATTCACCATAATTAGTTAAATAAGGATCTGAAATAATTTTAATTTTATCATTTACAAATACACTAGATATGCCGGCTTCACTTTGCAATTGATTTTTTACAATATTATAATTAATTAAAGAAGACATTATAGGATTAAGTGCCCCTACACTTCCACTCCCATTAGGAACTTGGTTTTGGGAACTCCATATTGTAGGTGTTGCAAAATCATTATAAATAACATTTATGCCTGAAGAAGGATCAGTATCATCAAAATCATGTACTTTCCATCGGCCTTTAATTTTTACAAGGGTATCTTTGTAAATTTCACTTTTAATATTAATATAATTTTCAGCAGTGTCTTTGTATACATTGTGTTGATAAAACCCAGGATGCCAATCATAATCATATTGCATTAAATCAACAGGATCTGTTACAACGCCACTGCTATTTTTAGTAATAATTTGACAAATTTCTTTTTTAGTTATTACACCATTATTAGAATTATATAAACTTTTATCACCTGCGACTATAAAAGATTGTGTGGATAATCCTGCACCATATAATAAACCAGGTTTTGCAACACTAGCGCTTTCTTGTTTATATATTTTACTACCATCAGGTAATGTTTTGTCTGTAACCCAATATTTTGGGAAGCTGCTATTTGTAGCGTCATTTGTTGAATATTGTTTAACATTTTCATTGCTATTACCGGGTTGATGAGTGCAATCAACATCTGATTTTGCTGATACTAAATGATATTTATCAACAAGAGTTGTGCCGTCGTATTTTTTGTCAGAATGTAATACTCCTTCTATAGTAGCTTTTAACATTACAGAAGTTGCGTCGCTTTGTAAATTAACTAATATATTAATAGTTAGTTCATGTGTGGTTGTATTATAAGAATATTTACTTGTAATTGCTTGTGTAGAAGAATTTGCAGTAAATAAATTATATGTAGCGGAACCAGAAGGCTGTGCAAGTTTAGAAGCACCATGAACTTCTGTATACCTAAATTTACTTGCATCTGAAAAATCATTTGGGTCAATTACTCCATAATCTTTTAATACACCTACGGGTATTACGGCTTGAAATAAATAATTTGCATTATGAGGTAAATTAGTAGCTCTTGCATTAACAGTATGATTTGATAAACCAGTTGGATTATTATTTAATTGAGAAGAGAGTGCCGTAGGTATTGCAAATTCTGCAGCATCAATATCGTCTAATTTACCTTCAAATCTTACTTGTAAAGTGACAAAGGGAGCACTAGTTGCTGGTTTAGTTTCTGTAAGTGTTGTGCTATTTTTAGGTCTAATAGTAAATGTTTGACTAGTTGCAGGTTGTGTAAAATTTTGTGATTTAAAACCAATCTCTAAAGTACTATTTACTTTTCTAAGTAATAATTCATTACTATCGGCAAAGGTATTTAATACACTATTATTACCGCTGTCTAAAAACTCAAAATCATCTGCATCAATACTATCCTTAAACAAATACCCCGATGCAGGTGTTAGCGTCCAAAAATATTCTGTTGCTGATGGTGTTGATATTAATCCTGCACCCCCTGTAACAGTATAAGTTGTTGAAACAGCCGTATAATTACCAGAGCTTGATCCATCTTTAGAATTATTATCGTAATCAAATGTAGTTGTAACATTAATACCTACAAGATTGCTAATATCTAAAGTATATGTTTCGTCTTGAATTAAGTCATCAATTTTTAAAGTTCCTGAAACTGTAACTTTATTAGTATTGGGGCTAGCGGCAAAAGTCATTTGATTAAACGAAATGTCTGCATTATTATCATTAGACCCAAAATCAACATCTGCATTTGTTGGTTGCTTACCTATAGTATAAGAGCCTGAAGGCAAAGTTAATTCAATTGAAAAATCTCTTTTATTAGCTGTATTTATATAATCTGATATTTCAAAAAATTCTTGAGCTGTACTGGAATGAATAATAGCAAGAACAGCATTTTTTCTCACTTTAGCTACTCTAGAAATAGTTACTGTATTACTTCCAAATCCAGTGTCTATTTTTGTACCTTTTAAATTTTTAAACAATATTGTAAATGTTTCAGCTGTATTACCCGCTGGAAAATCTAAAAATATTTCTTTTCTATTGGTATTATCTAATTTTATATTAACATCCGTTATTGTTCCAGTTACATTACCACTAAATAATATGTTTACCTCTGCATCTTTTTCACCTTTTACTGTTAATATTCTTTGGGTTGCTGCATTAGGTAAAACAGTTATATCAATATTTTTAGAATAAATAAGTTTATCTAAAACAACTATTTCTGAAGGAGTTATTGTAATTGTGTAGTCTAATGTATTCGTATTATTAGAAATAAAAACGCTTTCAATAATTTCATAAACAGTATCAGATATTCTATTTAATTGTAATTGTATTTCAGTATTATTTAAAAGAAAGCTCGAATCAGTTAAAAAATATCCATTTTTAGCTGTTATTATTCTTTTATTAATAATTTTTTCAATACCTAAAGTACCTTGAACATTAAAAGTACCTGTTTTTGATTCTGTAAAGTTAAAATTATCTCCAGAAATAGTATAATTACCATTAACTTTACTAGGTAATTTTTTAGTTTTACCAACTACATCATAAGAAAATGAAGAGTCGGATGTAGGTTGTGTTACATTTAAAGATAATGTTGCAACAACTTGATCTACGGCTGCTTGTTCAAATTTAAAATTATTACCTTGAAAATCGTTACTATCTATTTGGTATCCAGTAGCTGCAAATATTTTAAATACAACATTAGTAATTGCTTCACCTGGTGCTTGTGTTTTAGTTACAACAGTTGATTTTAATGTGCTTGGAGTTAAATTTAAATTAAATGTTGCGGTTGTATTTGAAACATTACCAAGTTGCGATGTGTAAGAATTTGCACCTGCTGCCACCGATTTTCCAATACCTTGAGCAGAAAAATTCTTTTGATCTAATGTAGATATTGTTTTTGCTGATTGAGTAATATTCGCAAAATACTTATTTTCTTTATCTTTGAAAGATGTTTCTGTTCCAGTTACTTGGTCTGTTTGTATTTCTTTAGCAATCCAACCTGATGTGCCTTCATATCCTAATGTTTTAAATTTTTTAATTGTAGAAGGATTATCATTTATTGTAAATTCTACAGCAGAGTTGTATTGTGTATTATAAAAATTGTTTCTAGGAACGTTAGTGCTGCCATGTTCCCACAAATTACCCGCATAATAAGAATAGTATGTACTATTTAATGAAATAGCATTCTCAGGTATATAAGATTTTCTTGTTACCCACCCGTTTACATTTTCATCAAAACAAACTGTGTCTAATCCATCAAAAGTTATATTATATAAGCCGTTAGAAGTATCATAAGAAGAATAAAGAACAGTATTATTTTTTAATCTATCATCAAAAAAATCATTCATATAATTAGATGATATTGTTGTAATACCATCTTTAGATAATCTTATTATAACTCCTCTTTTTGGATCTGCATTATAAGCTCTAAAACCATATGAAGCAAAAGATTCTGGCAAAGTAGAAATACCATATTCACCTGTAAAAGGTATAACATTGCCTATTACGCGATTAGATGCTATAACATTTGAAGAACCATCCGCGTTAAATAATATATCTTTATCAGCTAAAGCCCTTACGATTTTATCTTCACAATATATAACTAAATCATTATCTCTTGCAAAAAGTTTTTGAATACTACCATATGATGGCATTAAATCTTTTGTTATAGGATTAGCAACATTAAACTGGTTTGATTGATTAGTTCCTGATCTTGAATTTATTATGCCAGACCAAATGAGTCCGTTAAATTTGTGTTCTTCTTTAAATTGTTCAGCTAAAGGCGCAGATGCTCTAACTCCTAAATCAATAAAAGTAGCATTAAAATCGTCCCTTATTCTATTTGATTCAACCCCATTGCCAAAACATATAGCGTTATACCAATCTAAAGAATGAGTTTGGCCATGCTCTTCTATGCTATACGCTTTTTGAGTTTCAAAATATATGTCTAAGTCTGTTTTGCTTTGTAAAGGTTCGGTTTCAAATATGCCGGGGTTTTTTATGTAATCTTGTACATCATCATCAACTTCTTGTAATACTTCCATTTTAGGTTCTTTTCCCCAAGTGTCCTGGCCTCTTCTACAAACACTTTCTGTAAGAAATTTAATAGGATCTCCATCTTTATCAATAAATGCAAAATGAATACGCTTATATGTTCTCCTTCTAGTTCCTCCAAAACCTCTTCGGTGATCATCTATAAGCACATTGCCTATTTCATAAATAGTATCATGATGAGGTGTTCCGTCGGCATTAACAAACCTAACAAAATTTCCAACTTTAGCTAACTTAGATAATTTAAGAACTTCATTATTTAAAAAACGGGTTGCTGCTTCAAAACTAATATGATACTCTATACTTCCTTGCTTATGTCGTTTACCTGTTTCTGGAGTAGAGCCTACTGTTTTTAAACCGCCATCAGATAGCACGAAAGGATTTACAGCCTCTCTATGTGCATTGTTTCTTCCTCTAGCTTTGTTTTCATAACCATTATTACTTCTATATGAATCTTCATTTTTTGAATAGACGCCTATTAAAGAAACAGATTCTTTTGCTAAATAAGAAACACCGCCCACGTCTTGAGAAGCAATAGCGGAAGAAAGGGTAGAATTAGTTTTTAATTTAACAAAAAATCTTCCATCAAATTCTTTATCGCCAGCTGCAGAATATTCTTCCCAAATATTCATATTAACACCAAAATTTGTAGTTGTGTCCCCTAAATTGCCATTTTTTTGATAAATTCTTTCTACATCTTCTTTAAAAGGGTCTTCAAAATCAATTTTTATTTCATTAGCCCCTTCAGGATGTTGACTTAGTCTTTTTATTTGATATTTTTTTGAATCCCTTCCTAAGTATTCAAAAGAAATATACCGACCGGGTTTAATTTGAGCTGTATCTGTCAATTCTACACCATTAGAGCTGCCATTTGCTTGTTTTATTTGTACCGAAGCATAGTCTGTTAAAGGAGCATTATTTTCAGCATTAGATTTATTTGTAATTGGATTTCCACCTCCACTACCGGCTAAGTCATCTGTAAAAACTATATCACCAAGAGATAAAACAATTCTTTTTCTATTAGTAATAAACTCCGGCGGGTCCGACTTAATGTCAATTATTTTATACCTATTAGCAGTATCATTTACAAATTCGTCAGCACCGTGTTTCTTTTTTAACAATAAATAATGCTCATCTGTTATTTTATTTCTTTCGCCAGATGGAAAACTAACATAAGTAAATCCGTTTTCTTCATCTTGGTAAATACGATCTACTGCTAAATTATAATATTCATTAGAGGGGTCTTTAATATAATATTTAAAATATTTAGCCCAAGCAGGCGGCTGATTTTCTAATGATATATTAAATTTGTTTTTTGTAATTGCATTTTTTTTAGCAACTTTAATACTACTATTATTTCCGGTTAAAACAGGTGTGTGCCTATTATACTCGTCTATATAAATAACACCTATTTGATAATTTCTATCTGATTTTATAGTTTTATTTAATCCGTCGGTTCTTTCTTCAATACCTATTTTAAAATCTGGTTCTGTATGAACATCATAGTTTTGATAATAATTACCGTATATAACTCTATTGGCAGTTATTTCTTGAGCTTTAGCACGTTTAGGCACATTATCCCAAGCCCTTAATAATTGATCATTAGGAATTATAGAATGAATTTTTTCTTTTTCAATTTCAACAGTTCCAGGCGTTGTAGATGAATCAAAATCAATTTTCTTTTTTGTTTCATAAACATATATATTATTGTTTTTTGTTTCTTTAAATAATATATCTATTTCTTTTATATCTTTACCACCTATATCAAAATTTTTTAATATTATTTTTTGAGCGTTATTTACCATCCCATTATTGAAAGCTTCTTTGCCATCATAGTTAAAATCACCTGGAAAAAACGCGGGAATAGAAAAAGGAGATATTGTTGAGTATTCCCCGTTGTCATACTTCCATCTATAAGCAAATCTTGGAAAATTTAATTCATATAAAGGTTTTTTCTGTATTAATTCAATCTCAAAAGGGAAAGAACTGTTCGTAGTTGTGTCTTCAACAGTATCGACTCTTAAAACTATTCTTTTACTTAAAGAAACATCGTTAGTTATACTCACAACGGTAGCCTGTATTTGAATATCAGTATCTTCAGAAAATATTTCAACCGAATCTCCTTTTTGCCATATTGGGTTTTGAGGTAAATTTGTTATTTCAATTGTATTTCCAGTAATTTTTTCAAATAAATTTAAAGAAACTTGAATGCTTGTTAACCCACCATCTATACTGTTTAAAACTTCAACATCAGGAGCATTCATTGGGGCTTTTTTCGCTACAGAAATATCTTCTTCTGTAAAAGGTTGTGTTAATGTTTTAACAACCCCATTTACATCTTTTGTTTTATATTCTATTTCAGTATCTCCTGAAGGATTATTTAAAGAATATTTTTTAAATTTAGGTATATAAATTCTTCTTGGAGGATTTAATCCATCAGTAAAAAATAATAAATCGTCTATTATGTTTATCCCAGTAATTTTATTTTTTTTAGAAAAATTTAATATTCCAAATTTAACAGATGTAACAGTCGGGGATATATTACCTAATTTAGGAAAATCATAAATTATATTTTTAAAAACAAGTTGATCTAAATTACCATTTTGTTCTTTTCTTAATATTGTATTTTTTGGAATAGAAATATTAACATAAGGATCTTCCAATGTAATGTCAATATTATGTTCAATTAATACCTCTTCCCCTATTTGAATAGGTATAGGTTTTTGTATAACTGTTTCTAATTCATTTATATTATAATTTTGAATTATTAATTCTGAATCAGCATTACTTGTTAATATTATTTGATCTAAAGTTACCGTTTCTGTAGTTTTAGAATCTTTTATTACAACATTTGTTTCTTTTGTTTTTTGATCATATTCATAAATAACATCACTTTCATCCGAAGTTACAAACCAATATATTTTATTTTTTAAAGAATAAGAAATACTACCTATTGTTACGGCAGAGCTATCATTTGAATAAAAATCAGATAGTTGTTCGTTACCTAATAAATTTTCAATAGCTCCCACATCAGAACTCTCAGACGATGCTACTTTGACGTTTAATGCGTCAATATATTCACCATTTGGTATAAGCCTGTCGTCGAGGTCTTTATTCATTCTCCCCGACGTAAAAGTATGCTTAAGTTCTGCCATTAGTGTTTAATTTGTTTTGATTTACCTCTCATAGTTTGAGTGAGATCTTCCATATTAATGTTAGCTAATCTAATTTTAGCTGAACGCATTGTAGCTTTCTTTTCTTTTTTTAATCTATTTACTTGGTATTCAGGTATATTTGCTTTTGCAGACATGATAGCCAATGCTATAGACTTATACATAGCTTCTTCCGCAAACTTATGTATTTTCATATCCCCGTCAACATTTAATCCGTCCGACACGTATTTTATAATTATTATTTTGTTTTTAACACCGCTGCTAAAAGATATAACGCCTCTTGGTTGATCTATTATAAATGTATCATTTCTATTTGCATCTTGTGGATTAATACCATATCTTTTACCAAAATCAACATTAATCCCTCCGCCTTCTTCTAAATATTTGGTGTCTGATAGATCTGGGGTGCCTGTAGCGTTGTCGTTTTGAGCCTTAAACCTTTTTGAAGCTTCAGATTCTTTGCCTAATAATACGTTACCCTGATCATCATATAAAAGATTATAATCTTGATCTTGAAGAAAAGGGGTTGGTGCTGTAGTATTGTTAGTCGGCTTTAAAGGTCTTTCAAGACCATTATCATCTAAACAAGTAATTCTTACATAACTAACAAAATCGTGTGGCAATGGAAATGATAATGATGGTGGTATTTCAATTTCTATTGATTTAACATTATCTATAGTGTCATAGCTTAGCTCTTGCAAAGTTCTTTGTGCATGGTATGCAATTTCAGTCCTTTTTGCAGATTTTATTATTTTATCATCTCCAACATAAGAAACAAGAAAATTACTTATAATATCGTCAATTGATATAAATTGATAATAACCTTGGTTCTTACTATTGTAGTATTCTTTTGGAGTATATTGTGCTAAAGCCATTTATTATGATTTTTCTTTTTGTACTTTTAAATTGTCTTTTTGTTCTGCAACCTGGCTTATTTCAGGTTGTTTTATAACAAGTCCTGCATAACTTAATATTTTATATACAACAGTAGTTTCATCAGACTCATGCAATTCAAAATCTGTTGCCGTCGATGAATCATATTTTGCTATTGAACTTATTTCTACATATCCCCAAACAACTTGTGCTGGTTTTTTAATGTAAGTACATGATAATGAAGTTATTGTGGAAGGATAAACCGTAAGGTTATTGCCGTTTCTGATATAAACAGGTTTTTTAACATCTGGTTTTGTAAGTTTAGATGCATTTATGTGTAGAAAATCGTTTTGATCTATTGCATCAAGCTCTGTTGTATTGTTATAGTATACAGTACCAAGTCTATATATATCTAATGGTAAAGCAAATACAGAATTTGCTATACTCAATGCAGCTGTGGTTCTAAATAAATTAATTTTTTCTTTAATATTGTTAACTATATTAGCGTATTCATTTGTTATTTCGCCTGTTCTGTTAAATTGATTTAGGTCATAAAAGTACTGTTCAAACACTTCTAACTGTGCTTGATTTGCTAAAAGATTATATTCTTGTGGAGTCATATAACCTCTATTCTCTTTATTAAGAATGGCTTGTACTCTTTGATATACTGTATCTACGCTAATCATATTTTTTTATTTATAATGAAGGGCCACACTAAGTGACCCTATCACTATAGTTTGACTATTTAAATTTCTTTTCAATTGCTTTATAAACTTCAGAACCTTCATCCGTTTTTAAATACGCAGCAAAAGCTGAATATGGATTTTCATCAAAAGGAACTGTCATTAGCTTTTTATTATTATTATACCAGAAGAAATTTCTTTGGTCTGGATCTAAGTATATAATAGAAGCCTCTGTTGCTTTAATAGTAAAGTTTCTTAATTGAACATTATCATCATTTACTAAATTTATAAATAATCCAGGATTATCTTTTGCAAATAATAATAAATCTCTTTTAATTTCTTGAGATGTCATTTTTGAAACCGAAGAGCCTTGTTCTACTCTTAACACAGCTTCTGCATGATCAACCTCTAATTTACTTGCTAAGTTTAAAGCTTCAATTTCTAATTGTATGTCTTCTAATTCATCTTTAGCCTCTTCAACATTATCAATTTCGTAATAAGTTACATTTCTTTGAGGATGATATAAAGACAATAGCTTTTGTAAGCATTGGTCAATTTTAGACACAAATAAATTGCCATCTTTAAAAACTATATGCTGTAATGTAGATCTACCTTTTTGTTCATCAACAAATGGAGATTTTTGATTAATAGCATATCTTAATTCTCTTGAAAACCCTTTTTCTTCATCAAACCACATAAGAGGTGTTCTTCCGTGATGTTTTGATGCCAGGGTAAGTGTTAAAGGCATTTTATTGCCTAATAACGCATATGTTCTATCTTTTACAACCCACTCATTGGTGGTTGCTTTTTGTTTTGTTGCCATAATATAATATAATATAATTAATAAAATGTAAAGGAAGGAGCACTCAAAAAGAATGCCCCTTGTCTTTACTTTAAAATTAAGCTACCTGAGAGGCAGTTTTAAATAATACGAAGTTATTAGCTCCTTGAACACACAAACATCTTTCTGATAAGAAGTGTACATTCATTTCATCAACGTCAGAAGTATAAACTCCACCTACAGATCCAGTGATCCAAGATTTCATTTTTCTATCATCAGCTTCAGAAGCTCTATATCTTACGTGCAAGAATGGTCTTTTAATGTTTTTACCAAGCGATTGATCGTACACTGTTGAAGTTCCAGCAGGTACAAGTACACCGTCGATATTTCCACCAAGTCCTCTTGTTGTAGCATCATTTAAATATTTCCAGTCAGTCTTATAAAAATCATAAGAACCTCTTCTGAAACCGCTAAACCCAAGATTAAGCGCCATGTCCTCACTATTGTTGAATACTCCAAAAGAACTACCACCATTATAATGAGCATTTACGGCTCCTAGCATATCATCAAAGGTAAGTGCAGTGGCTCTATTAAGGAAAAGCATGTTTTCTTCAATAGCTCCTTGCTTATCTAAATTTTTAAGAATTTCATCAAAGTCTTGTAACCCAGATCTTGCAGCACCATCAGAATTGTCTAGTGCATTTTCACCTGAATTAAAGTTTTGATAAATATTCCCTCTTGACTCAATAGCAGCAAACATACCTTCAGTACCTTTGTATCCATCGCCTATAGCGCCAGATCCAGAAGCAGCAAGTTCACCTTCTACCATAGCCATTTCAAGATAATCCTCATATCTAAGCCTTGTTTCATGTTCTGATTTTAAGTACCATAGGTACCCAGACGCCCCGTTTTCGGTAGTAACCTCAACCCAACCAATTTGCGCAGTATCAGAACCAGAGATAGAATATTTATCTTTGATAATGATAGGCGAATTAGAGAATTTTTGGAAACCAGCATCAACAGAACCGGCCATACCTGCAGTTCCTTTAGCAAATTCAGAACCGTATACAAACACCTTAACAGTTACAGACGAACCTGAAGTAAGTCCAGCCGCAGTAAGTGTAGACCCACCGTAAGCTTTAACAGTAAATGTGTTAGTAGCTACAGCAGAAACAACTCCTTTAACCACTTTATCAGCAGTCCAAGTAACACCGTCGTTAGGGTGAGTTCCAGCTTCAATAAGTGCAACAGTTTGGCCAACTCTTACAGCGTGTCCGTTTTCAGTGACAACGCCAGAAGTAGTATTAGCAGATGCTGCATTATAAGCAATGTGTAATCTTCCTTGTTCTGACCAAATAATTTGATCCGAAGCGGAAGGAATTTCAGCACCAACCATACGTAAGAAAGAAGCTACGGATCTGTTTCCATATCTTTCAACTTCTTTTTCGTATACATCGGGTAGAAATTGTTGTGTAAATGTTCCTCCACCAGAAGCAGAGTCAAATGTTAGGTAGTTATTACCAAACAACGTTTTTGTTGGGGTAGGCGTTAATCCTGCTGGAAACGATCCACCCGTACTAAATAATCCCATTTTTTTAAATTTTTAAAGTTATTTTCTAAGTTTAATTCGTAAACGTTCGAAATCATCACCACTTACTGCTTTAACTTGCATACCCCCTTGAGTAGTTACATTTTCATGTGTACCCCTTGGGTTCATATCTATGTTTTTAGATTGGGCCATATTAGCTTTAACAGCATCGGCTTTACCTTGTTCATAAAAATGGTTTGCAACAGCATCAGCATTCATAGCTGTAAATAATGCTTTGTGATAACCACCGGCATCTTTCATATTATTGTTTTTGTCAACAAACTTGCTGACTAACGAATTAATGTCGGATTGGTTTTCTTTTACATTATTAACATCTTTGACTTTAAATCTATATTTGTTTTCGCCTACTTTATATTCAAAACCTTTGAAATTTTCAGAAAACAAATCGCTTGTTTTTTGTTCAAATATAGATCTCTGTTGTTTAGATGTTTCTTGCGTCTGTTTATAATTGTCGTAAAACTGAACCGCTTCTTTCTGTTCATGAGACAACTTAGAACTTAACTTAAGTTCGTCGTAGTACTTACTCTTTAAATTAGTAAGAGTTGATTTAGCCTCGGCAATTGATTCTTTTAAAGCAAGTTTTTTTCTTTTAACATCTCTTTCTTCATCTGATTCTTCATCATAAGAAAAAGAGTCATCAATTAAAAAACTTATTTCTTCTTCTGTTAAATGCGGCTTAGTTTGGCGATAATGCTCTCTTAGTATTTGCATATCTTCCATGTCCGCATAATCTTTATTAAGATTTACATAATCTTCAAGAGTACCTCCTGTTTCTTTCATAAAATCAACTAATTTGTCAATATTTTCAGGTAATTCAGGTTGTGGCTCTTGTATATTATTTACGTCTTCCGATTTTTCTTTAAGCTTATTAGGAATATCTTTTATTTTATCCGCTAATGTAGCTTCTTCTTCCTCATTTACAAGCTCTAATACTTCATCCTCATTGTTATCGGTGTCGCTTTCTCCGGAAGGTTTTTCATTTGTTGTTTCGATGTTTTGTTCTTGTACCTCTCCGCTAGTTTCGGATTCGTCGCGTACAGGTACCTCATCTGTGCTTTGCTCTTTAGCGGCATCTTCTTCTTGTTTAAATTTACGTAAATCTAATTTTAGCGTCCCGTCTTCATCAACTGGTGTTTTGTACGGAGTGGGCTCTTCTTTTTTTTCTTTTGTTTTAGGTTGTGCTTGATCTTCAGTTTTATCAACTGTTTCTTCCTGCACAGCCTCTTTTATTTCTTCTGCCATGATAAAATATTATATAATTATTAAAAGTTATTATCGGGGTTCAAATTGTTCTAAGTTAAATCCGCTCCCCATGGTATCGTTACCAGCAGATTCAAATTTTTGCTCACCTTTTTTGTCTTTTCTTTGTTCTATTAATTGAGACTGTTGGCTAGCTTGTATTCTTGTTCTTTCATCTTTTCTATCTTCTTTAAAACTTTCTTTGTTTTTATATATTTCTGTTTCTTGTTGTTTTAAAGCCATATTAAGATCAAACTCAAATTTCATTAATTCTTTTTTGTATTCTTTTTCTTGCGCTAATTTTTTTATTTCTAATTCCGCTTCAACTTGAGCTAATTGAGATTTTTGTGCATTAATAGCTTCATTTTTTTGTATTTCCATTTGAGCAGCAACTTGTGTATTTTGAGAATTTGCATTAGCTTGCGCTTGAATATTTTGCTGTTGTTGTTTTTGATCTAAATCTATTTTCTTTTTTCTTCTTACTTTTAAAAGCTGATTAGCTAATTTTATATTTTTAATTTCTCTAATATCAATAGCATCTTCTAAATATATTTGATCTTTAGCTAAAGCTTGTTGTATATTATTTTCAAGTTTTTGTTTTTCTTCTTCATCTGGTGATAATTCAATAAAAATACCAAAATCATGTAAATGCATATTTTTAATATCATCTAATGTTGAAACATTAAATCTTCCAATGCTAGAAATAAATGCTTCTCTTGTAGGAGAAAACTCTAACACATCAGATATTCTTAAACTTATAGCTTCAGCTGTTTTAGCAACGAGATATAGACTTGATTGTAATATGTGCCTTGTCGCTGTATTAGAATTTGCTGCTGCTAATTTTTGAACACCCACTAAAGCATTTTTATCGGGTAATGATCCATCTCTTGCTTCATTTAAGCCGGTTACATCCCTAATCATTTGTAAATAATAATTATAAGTGTTTATAAGAGAGCCTATTTTATTATTACCCCCATTTGATGTAAGCTCTTGAATAGGCACTTTACCCGGATTCATATCCCCTTCCTGTGTCATAGATCTTCCAATTACAGAACCTGTTTGAAAAAACATATTTAATGCTTCTTGAGGATTGTAATTTGTGCCATTACCCAGATCTATTTCAGCAAGGCCATCGGCATCTAAATAAACTCCATCTGGAATCATTCTTGCCATAACTTGCTGTAACTTTAAATGTGTAAGTTGAATCATATCAGCAAAACCTGTAATTCTGCTAACTAAAGACTCTATCCTTCCTTTATATATTCTAGGTGCTACTATATTATAATTCATCATTACTTTTGTAGTATCACTTTTAGGCCTTACCATATTTTTAGCAATTTCCCATTTAAGCATTTTTTTTGTACCTAAAACAAATGCACCATCATATACAACCTCTAAAGATCTTGATTGTTTTGTAAATAAATCACTATCAGCTGGAGGATTAAATTGATCATCTTTTGGTATTGCTTTATCAGCACCTGTAGCCGTCTTTTTTATTTTAAATACTTGATTGTTATATGTTTTATAATTAAAATATAAAACCTGTATTGTATTAGCATCTAAAACTGAATCTTCATTTACATATCTATTATGTGAAGCTGCAGTTTGTACACCTTGTTGAGAAATATTTTTTAATTCATCATCTGTTAATTCTGGAAATTGTTGCTTTAGTTCATTTATAGTTACGGATCTTACTTCTCCTATATAGTATACATCGTCAAAATAAGGCGAATGCGTATAAGAATAAACTAAATCTGCTGGATCAACGTATTTTAATTTTATACCTTCTGCGGTATTAAACTCATTTTTTAAAGCACCAATACCTATAACGGCTAAATCATAATTAATTCTTCTTTGTGTTAAATCATAATTATTAGAATTAAATATAGTATTAATTGCTTGTTCTTCTGCAATTTCAATAGATTGTTTATATTCTAATTGCATGTGCAAAGATAATTCATCTTCGTTTTCAGGTAAATTATCTTTTTTTGTATTGTATACATTTATTCCTAACTTTTGTTCAATTTCATCAGAAATTTCTTTAGTTTTCATGTCAGCAATAATAGCTTCTACATAATCAGTTCTTTGTTTTATAGACGAAGGATCTTGTGAAAAAGCTTTTATATCATATAATCTGTCAGACATACCGTTTACAACTATATCAACAAACTTTGGTATTATAGGTACAGGCTTCCAGTCTAAATTTAAATATGATAAATCACCATTAATAGATAATTCATCTTTATATTTTTTTACTGATTGTTCTCCCCTTGCATATAATCTAAGTCTATGATATTCATCTCTATTAGAAAAAAATCTTGTTGCACCGCTGTCCCTTTTAAACCATTCGTGTTCTACAGCACGGGCAACTTTTAAACCGTACTCTAGGCTAGCCTTCTCAACATCAGAGGCTATTTGACTAGGAAATGAACTTTTTAGTATTGTTTCTGCCATGCTATTGTATTATTTGCGACTGCATTCCTTTATTATTAAATCTTGATAACTTCAAATCTAAACCTTTTTTTTCATATTTTGGGCGAGGGTGATATAAATGTCTATTACATGCCATAATAGCCAAGCCTGAACTTATAGTAGCATCAAACTTAGTTCTTTTATTTATATCAAATTTAGCCCAATCATTTAGCGTTGTATTAAAATATATATTTCCAAACCCGTCATCATTCATACCCACGTGTTTTTGTATATATGTTTCAATTGCCGCCGCATGCACTTGTTTAATGTCTTCAGAAGAGTTAGGTATTCCACCAACTTCTCTTTCTGCAACTGATAGTTTATTCCAAACTTTATCTGGCCTATTCATTGCAAACCCTCTATAACCTCTTCGTTTTAAATAGTATAAAAGACGAGGTTTGTTATTTTCAGCAAGCATTGGCATACCATAATACACTAATGCCATCAATACATCTTCAAAAAACATTTCAGCAGTTTGTGGTCTAGCTATATATTCTAAAAAAAATGTATTAGGAGGCGCATCCTCCATGCTAAATTTTGTTAACCCATGTAAAGATCCTTTCGATCCTTGCCCGTCGGTTGTGCCTGATATATCATATGAATCACAGCCAAACGCGCCAATGTGCTCATTGCCAGGGTGTTTAATTCCGTTTTTAGTTATTACGTTATTTTCTAACTTTTTATCAGGTGTCCATGACACTAAAAATCTTCCGCTTTTATTTGGCGCAAACATTACTTTAGTATCTTTAACACCGTTTTCCCAAAGAAAACTTCCTTTTGTAATAAATCCTTTTCTTTCTAAATCTTCATTATAATCAATTTGTTCATATATTTTACTTAAATTGAAAATACTATTTTTAGCTTCATCTCTAAAAGCGTGTTCTTCGGTTCTCGGGAATTGTCTATAATATTCATTTAAACCATCAGAGTCATTTTTTAATCCTTCAACTTCATTTTGCCAAAAATCTATGACCCCCGTTTCAATTGGTAATCCATCTGCATCAGACTCGGGTACTTTTGGCGTATCGAATACAGGGTATCCATTAGAATTAATGTATCCTTCGTAATTCCATTCCATAGGTATAAACAAAGAATATAATCCTGAGCTAGTCTGGCCATTTTTATTTCTTTTTGTAACGTCTGAATCATCATAAAGTCTTTTAAAATTATCACCTCCTTTATCTAACGAATTTGACGTTGATCCCATCATACATTTGCCTATAATTCTGCTACCTAATCTTAATGTAGTTTTTGTTACGCGCCAGTTGTTTAATATATTGTCTGGTCTTTCCCATTTACCGCTTTCATCGTGAACTAAAAGGCGAAGCTTTTCTCCATCATAAGAGTTGTCACCTGTGTTTTTCCAATCAATGGTTGTATCCAATCCCTCCGGAAGCTCATTGTTATCCCCCAAGGTAGACCTGAGACTGTTTCTTGTAAACTTGGCTGCTGGTACTCTATAAGCAAGTTCGGTTTTAGGTCTATCCATCCCGTCTTGTATCGGTTTGAAAAAGAACGGGTAATTGACTGATATGGGTACGACTTTATCTGTAAACATTTTTTTTGCGTCTGCACCGCTCTTTGATAATATACCGAATCTAGCGTCTTTAGATATTGTAGCTTGGTTAACTGTCTCGTTCGAGGCCATGAAAGAAAATCCAGACCGTCTATTTTTGAGATAGCATATTCCATATGATCTGTAATCGGCCTTGCAAGCTTCCCAGAATATATAAAATATCCTATTGGCTTCTCTATAATCTGGTCTTCCAACGTCAATTTTTGACCATTGCAAATACATATAGTGAGTCCCTGTAATATAAGTAGGCTCATTGTTATTATTAAACCAATAACCTTTTTCCCTTCTTTCAAATTCTTCATCTATATAAGGATACCATTTGTTTTTAAATTGTTCAGGATATGTTTCCCAATCAAATATAGTTTTTAAATTTTTAAACTCTTTTGGAAGATCTATTGCTGTCCACTTATTGTTTACTTTATTTAATTTAGTTACCGAAGGTAATGCTATACACAAGTTTTGAATTTCAACAATATCACCTATAGTTCCGTCTTTACTTATAACAACTACATCGTATTCTTTATTGTAACCGTATTCCCACTTTTTATATCTATTATTTTTTTTAATAATATTTTTTTTAATGGGGGAAACAGTCTTTATTAATGTTTGTTCGTACATTACTTAGATCTTTTTTCCGCAAATCCACCAAAACTTTCTTTTTCTTTTGTAGGAGTATCTTGCATTATGTTTTTTTCATTTTCAATACGGTTGAGTATTTCAAATGCATCAAATATTGCTAACTTTTTAGTTGCAGCGGCATTTTTTAATCTGTCGGCTGCTAAATCCTCATCAGGATCATCCATTATTATTTGCTCTTCTGCTACTCTTATTAGCTCTTTTACAGCTTTATAGCCAGCTTGGATTATATTCGACTTCAGTTCCTGCTCTTTCATATTTAATTGATATTGAATTTATAGGTATTCGATATAATCTTTCCCCGTCAATTAAGAACTCATACTCACTGTTTGGAGTAAAACCAACTATATCTTCATTATTTAAATTAAAGCTTTTTAAATCGCTCCCTAGGTACTTTAAAACGCCCGTGAGTGGCTTTTCTTTAGCTTCTGATAATAAATCATTATTTTTTATTGGTTTTACAAAACAATAACCAGGTGGTGTTAACCACTTATTATTTCTTTTATATAAAAATATTTGATCTATATAAACAAAAAAATTATTATTATCAAAATAATTACTGCTATCTTTTGCTTGGCCCCTAACATTATAAAATCTTCTAAATGTATTGTGATGTACTATAACTTCGTCACCTGTTTTAAGTATTGAATTATTTATAGGTGTTTCTTTTATAATGCCTTTTCTATTAATAAACTTATGATTTTCAATAGTTGTGTTCAATATTAATTCTTTTTCACCTATTTTTTTATTATTAGTATATCTACCGTTTATAGGTGTTACCATATAAGCATGTAAGTGCTTCATTAATATTGTAAATTATATTCTATTGCAATTGCCATATTCTTATTAAAAGTTTTCCAAGGCAATACCTCTTTGTTTTTTTCAATGTATATATTATAGCTTTCGTCTTCTTCTAATATTTCTACAATTTTATGGCCTCCAAATACTTCTTGGTCTAGGCTATAGTGCATGGCGTCGTTTTTATAATCTCTGCCAATACTAATCTTTCTTATCAGATTCATTATTCTTTATTTTAGTATATTCACCGGTTTTAAAATCTATGTCTATATCACCGTATGTTTCTTTTAATTTTAATTTAAACTCATTAAGCTTTTGTCCAACGGCATCATATTGATGTAGCAAAATATGTTTTTGCGTTTCAACTTTACCTATTTGAGATTGTAATGTTTGAATTGTTGTTACAATTTTTTGTAACGTGTCTAGTTCTTCTTTTTTAATTTGTTTACTCATTATATAAAATTTAAGTTAATAAAATACAATTAATTATTACGTATTTAACCTGTTATGCAAATGCCATATAGATGTATGAATCACTACTACCATTCACAACTACATAGCTATTTTGTATTTCAAACCCTGTTGGTGTGAAATCTATATTTATAGTTGTATTACTTGCACCCCATTCAGCTATGTGAGATGATGCAAATATAGCGTTTCCATTGTCATTAATACTATCTCTTGCCGCATCTAAAATAAGCCACCCTGTACTGCTTGTACTTGTAATGTTTTTTATCATTACCCATGAGGGCTGAAATCCTATTTCTATAGAATGGCCCGAAGAGCCTGTTCCTTTATACCGGCCTATTTTACTATAACCAGGAACACTTTTCCAAGCATAAACTATCATCTCACTACCATCTTTATTTACTTCTGAAGATGCAGCGGTGCCACTGCCCGCGTTGCCAGCTTGAAACGTAGTTTCGCTTACATTAGTAAATCTATTTGTGTATTGTGTTGATCTACCCGCATAATCTAAAAATAAAGTTTCTGATGGAGAACTAAATACACTTAACCATGTAGCCCAACTAGTGCTTGCGGTATCCATATTTTTTACAACAAGAAAATCAGGTTGTGAAGATAAGCCATGAGTTATTCTTGAAGATAACACCCCGTCACCTTTATGTTTTGCAATACTAAACCCTGCTTTTTCGTTTACAGAAACTGAACTGTGCATTAAAGCTGAATAGAACTGTGCTTTCGTAGCATCATAATTAGCTTTTATTTGTGCGTCTGTTAATGCGCTTGTGTAAGATCTAAATTGTGCTATTTCACCTTGAGTGGTTGCTACCGAACTGCCTTTAAAAGAACCAAGTGATCCTCCATAAGTAGAGTTATTTACTTTATCATAGCTGGCTGTTTTAGTTGCTACAAGCTTTCCGTTTATATATATTTTTTTAAGTCTACCTTGCACAGTATAAGCAACATGATACCAAACCCCTACTGATAAAGTACCCGCATAAGAACTAGTGCTAAGTATAAAGTCTTGAGCACCCCCGGTACCGGCATTCGGTCTTTCTTGATAATCTATAGTCCCATCACTTGTAACTCTTAAATTTTCATAATATTGGCTAGTTCCCATATCCCCTATATATAGAAGGCCGTCGCTATTCGAACCTGCTGGCAAATCATCTATTTTAACCCATAGTTCTCTTGTTACATCTTGCGTTGCTGTTCTACCTAAACCTACAGGTAAAGTTACATAATCTCCTGAACCATCATATTTAAGGCTTGTTCCCCAAGAATTAGCTTCATTTATAGTTGTATTAACTAAAGAACCTAAAGATAAATTATTAGACGTTTGATCTTTAATTCTATAACCTGTTGTGTTGTCAAATTCATATGTTATACTAGTATTAACACCATTATTGCTACCGGTTAAATTATTAGAATTACCATTAAGATTGAAGGCAGCAACACAACTACTATCACCTAATACCTGTAAAGTACTTGTAGTGCTTGATGTTTCACTAAATAATTTTCTAACTTCTGCATCAGTAAGCACTTTATTAAATAAACGCACTTGATCTATACTACCAGTAAAAAATCCTGAACCGGTATATACGCCTATGCGTAATTCATTTGGTGCCGCAGAACTTAATAAACTACCACTTAGACTTGATTCTGTTTCTGTTCTTACACCATCTAAATATAATCTACAATCAGAGGCACTAGATCCCCACGTCATTACACAATGATGCCATTGTCCGGATGTTAAAGAACCTCCAGCTTGCATTAAACAATAATAAGCATTTTGTGCTTGGCTATAGACCCACCCTTTTAATGTGCCTGATTCAATATACATATGTGCGCCATAAGCTGATCCATCTGTATTTGCTAAAACATAGCCATTACCTGTATATTTAACCCACGCTGAATACGACCTTACAGTGTTACTCGAAACACTGCTGTCTGTTACAACTATTTTTGAACTTGATCCATTAAATTTAGCAACTTGATTTGTTGTATCAAAACTATTTGGATCATATGAGCTAAATGAATCTACATCTATATTATTAAGTAAACCTGTTTGTAATACATTAGCTGTTGTGCCAACGCCTTGATATAATGTTCTTGTAGCATCATAGTTAGCTCTAATTTGTGCTTGTGTTAATTCTGCTGTATATATACGTGCTTGGCCAAATTTACCATCAAAAGTTTGTGTAGTAATAGCACCACCTGTATAATTTCCTAATGCCATGTTATTTGTACCATTTGCCGTCAGGCTATAATCAAAAGTTTTAACACTCATTAATATACCATTAATATAAAGCTTACCTGTAGTACCATTTATTGTCCAAACAAAATGAGTCCATTTTTCTAGATAAGGCGTATAGTCTAATATGCCAGAAGCAATGTTGTTATTGTTTGTACCATTACCTATAAATACACTTACCTGGTTATCATTATAAATTCTTGTCCCAAATCTTCCAGTTGTATCTGTTCCCGAAGTATTAAAATCTCCCCATATATATCTATAACTACTATCATTATCAACCCATTGCCAAGTTTCAAAAGTCATAGTAGTACTTGAATTTTGTTGCCAATCTGTTCGTATATAATCATTTGTTCCATCTAAATCAAAATAATTACCATAAGATCTGTCTACAAATGTTGGTGAGTTTTGTAAAGCATTAGATACTGTTGAACTTGTAGCAATATTAGTAAGATCTGCTCCTGTGCCTGCATAAGTATTGGAATCAGCAAAGTTATAATGCAATACTAAATTAGATGTAAGTATACCAGCTGATGTATATGTTGGTTTTTTAGTTACTTGAGTATCACCTGCTTTCCAAGCCCACGCCACGTGATTACTTCCGCTTCCGTTATAATAAACACTACTACCAACAGTAAAACCATTTGAATTAAAGCTATTAAAATAAGCTGAACCGGGCCCTCCCGCAGTATCTTGTGCGTTTGTAATATCGGGATAAATAATTTTATTCGCCCCCCGCATAGAATCGTTTAATACATGATTATGGCCCGCCGAACGGTTTTTTATCCATACAAGATCTGGTTGAAAATTTAAATCAATTAGCTGTGTTGCCCCATTACCTGGGTATGCAACAGCTTTAAAATGATTTGCAGGGTATTGAGTTGTGCCTGTGCCTTTTTCTAAAAATTTTTCTGTATCTGATGTTTGGCCAGTTCCTTGTGCATATTTTGCAGAATCTTCTGCAATTGCTATATAAATATATGTTTGATCGTCTGCATTAGTATCACCCCAGGTATTTGCTGGTTTAAATCCATTAGATAAAAAATCAAAAGATCCATAAGATGATTCTGCATCAGTAGCATTTGGGAAAAGATTTAAATTTCTTGTGTTAGAAATATTTCTTTTATTATCTACAATATACCAAAATCCACCAGAAGCGCTTGATTCTTTTACTAATAGCCAAGCGGGTTTAAAACCCGTATAAACAAAAGGTCCATTAGCATTTCCATTTCCAGTGTACGTGCCTATCTTACTATATCCTTCAACAGAATGAAAACAATAATTGATCATAGTTCCACTTGTCCTCGAATAAATATAGTCAGTAGTTGGTGAAGTAAGTGAAGAGTTTCCTTTAAGAGCTGTATCATTAAGAACTATAAAATCGTTTGAACCATCAATAACAGTCGTAAATACGTACCAATCTTCAACCCCACCCGTTTGTTTATTAATAATCAGTTCAGGGGCTTGATTTAAACCATGATAAACTGTCTGATTAACTGTACCACTTCCTGTGTATTTTACTATACTAAATCCTGATTTTGTATTTGCTGATATTTTTTCAGCTGCTAGTGATCCTGCTAAAGACGCTGTAGATGCAACACCATCTATCATTACACTACCAGGTGTAGGTTGGGCTCCTGCTGAAGCAGTATTTGTTGCAGTTGGAGCTCCTCCCGCTTTCCAAGCCCACGCAATATATTCATTTCCTGCTAAATTAACATAGTTGCCACTACCACTATTATTTCCTAAAGAAAATCCATTAGCATCAAAAGACTCTAACTGATCAAGGTAGCTTGTTTGTTCAACAGCGGTACTATTAGAGGATAAAATTGAATTAGTACCTCTTACGCTGTCAATTAAAGCATTATAGTATCCGCTTGTGCTTTTAATATTTTGAATCCAAATAAAATCCGGTTGAAAATCTAATGATTTTATTTCATTTCTAACACCAGTACCATTATACGTTACACTTTCAAAATAATCTCTAGGTTTTTTCTGATTAAGTGGGTCTACGTTAGTAGAAGTTGGTAAATTATCACTTGATAATGCTTTATAACCTGAAGGTGGTGTATATGAAAATCCTTTTGCACCAAAATTAAAGTTAAGGGCTAAATTTGAATCAGCATTTTGCGCAAAAATTCTTTTTGGTCCTGATATACTACTTGCAACAGCATTACCTGAATTCTGTACAGATCCATTAATATAAATATGTAAAGTTCCACCATCTGCATCATAAGCCCAACCCACAATTGCACCATTTGGGTTAGTTGAAGTGCAGGTTAATAATAATGTTCCGTCATCCCAAAATCTTCCGTCATCTAGCATGCCAAGTATTCCGTTGCTTGCAGATGTAAGCTGTCGCATATTAGTCATAGAAGAGCTCCAAAAAGTGTGATTAAGAATACCTGTAAAATGTAAATATGTACCACCATTTCCTTTATATTCAACTTCCCAATACCATTTACCTGTTTCAGGCAAATCTGGCCCTAAAAAGCGAGCATAATTACTATTGTTTGATGAATCTAATAACGTTAAACCTCCGTTTGTTACATTACCTTCAGAGGTCATTTGTCCTTCTGGTGTAAATGTTGGGAATGCTACGTCAGGCTTATCTCCCGTGTGATCTGAGCCATCAAGATTTGTTCCGTTTGCAACGGCTCCTTTTGCATTACCGGATATATCTGCTAAACTAAGAACTTCATAATGACCTTGTGTAGCCCTAAAATTTTGTACAACTTCTTGAGCTGTTAAAGCTTTGCTATACACTCTAGATTGTGCAATACCTATATTTGCATGGTAACCATCTGTTCTTTTAGCTAATAATAAATTTTCTGAACCATTCGTCCTTGTAGTAAAAGTACCAGTCTTAGCGTCTGTTAATGCACCATTAATATATACCCTTGAAATGCCATTAGTAGAACTGAATGTGGCCGTTACATGACTCCATTTGTTGAGAGGCACGGTACCTGTAGTTGTGTTAGTAATTACATCTTGAGCCGAGCTGTAATTTCCTCCAGAGTCTGCAACAGTCCATCTAAAATTTCGAGAGCTACCTGAGCTAAATCTTAAATCCCATTTATAGTTTGAACCAGAGGTATAAAGTAAATTAATCATTTCATCGTTACTAACCGTTACTGGATAAATCCACATTTCTACAGAAAAATCAGCTAATGATTGAAAACTAGAATTAGAAGTTATTGTTGCGAAATCATCGCTGCCATCAAAAAGAAAATATCCTTCATTATTACCAGAATATGTTGGCCCATTAGTTAGTATTGCATGATGATTATTACCACTTTTATCGCTCCATGTAGTACCACTAAAACTTGTTTCATCAGTGCCGTCAGCATCCCAATCTCCTGCATCTAAATTTATAACACTACCTGAAACAATAGATCCTTCATCACTGTTATTAAAATTTAAATGCCAACCATTAAGGCCATAAAAATATTTATATTTTGTAGCATTATAGTTTTGTAAAACATTAGCATCTGTAAATGCAGAATTATAAATTTGTACTTCACTTATGTGTGCTTTTAAATATCCAACATTATTATTGTCAGAACCGGCACCGGTATAACCAAGCTTGTTAAATTTATAGTTGCTATTAGTATAGTTTATAAATGATCCATTCCAGTTGTCACTATCAACTAGAGTACTATTTAAATATAAACGTATACCATTACTATCACCCGTAAATACTAAATGATTCCAAACTTTATCAGCTACAACTGGTGTTTGAGCTTCAGGATATACTGGTCCCGGCTGTACTATTACAGCTTTTACTGTATTATCTGTTTGTATATTTATATATATATAAATGTCATCTAAAAGATGAACTAATCTACCTCCGTATGTGGTATCTGTTTGATTACCATCTCTTCTAAACCAAAGAGAAATAGCAAAAGCAGCTGCGGTACGAATAGGTTCATCTATTGTAGATGGTAAAGTAATAAAACTACTAGTCCCATTAAAGCTTGCAATATTATAATTATTTTGTTGGAAAGTAACATTAGACGCTGTACCATTATAAGTTGTACCACCAACTGATGTATCGTTAGCATTACCTTGTAATTGATAATTTGCAATAAGATTAGTAGTAATTAAAGTATCAGTACTTGGTGTATTAACTCCTTTAGGCACCCATATACCATTACTTAATTCACCAAATTCATTAGGGAGTAATGCACTTCCGTCTACAAATATAAAATTAGCATATGTAGCATCTGCTCCATAACCATCGCCAAAGGCCCAATCATTAATTCTTTGATTAGTACCAAATTGAATTGCCTGGCCATCTGACATATTAGCTACCTGCTCCCACGTTAATCTTATGCCATTTGCATAACAGTTTACTTTTATATCATCTTGCGGCACATTACTATCTAAAGAAACAACAAAATTGTACCAACCTGATTTATCTATAAATATAGCTTTTGTAACATAATTTGAAAGGCTATTAATCCTAACTTGCAGCTTGTGATTTGTTCCGGAAGAATGCAAAAGTATTGAAACAAGGCTTCCGTCTGCGGTACCTGATGTATATAAATATCTTTTGCTTGACTCGGTTTCATGAATTTTTATCCAAAAACTAAATGTACCTCTTGTATTTGTAAATACCGGTGCCGTTGTCAATGTAGGTTCCAAAACTTTAACACTATTGTGAGAAGACGATAACCCGTCCATATGTAAAGATTTTCCTAAAGCGCCTGTAGCTTCAGTAGTTGGGAATATTTGAAACAGTGTTTGGCCTCTAAGTTCTGACATAGATCTACCGGAAACAGTACTACCATCACCTACTGCTGTAAATTTAACAGTATTGTTATCACCTAAAGATACATTTGATTCATTTGTATCTGCCTGTAACGTTGCGTTTACGTCATCGTTTAGTTTTATTTCACCGGTACTAGGAATTGGCATCTTCTAATTTTTTTTCAAGGTTATTAACTTTTTGTGTAAGCTCTTTAACTGCTTCAATAAGTACAGCACTTAATTTTTCATAATCTACTGTTTTGACTTTATGGCCTTCAAATAATTCTTTTTCATGTACTATGTGTGGTATTACTTCTTCAACTTCCTGTGCTATAACACCTAAATCGTGTTTACCTTCTCTGCTACCACTTTTCCAATCGTATTCAACACCTCTTAGTTGATTCACAGTTTCAAGTGCATCGGGTATTGTTTCAATGTTTTCTTTAAGCGATACATCTGAAACAGAAGTAGAAAACGCAATAACATCACCATCAACTAATAGATCTTTATTTGTTGAATCTATTTCCATTATAACAGTACCTCCAAATGCCCATTGGTGTTTTGTAGATGTTGATTTATAATAGTTGTTTGAACTATAACCTATTTGTTCAATATCATCTCTACAATCAGCATCTATATTCATTGTAGTGCCTGTAAGTGTCATACCCGCGCCACCTGAAATACTTGTAGCTGTAACAAAGTTTGCTTTAGTAATTGTTTTATGAGCGGCCGCATCAGCATCATAAAATAATATTTCATCTGCGTCGGCTATACTTGTTTCAACAGTTAAATCATTTATTGCAAGACCTATATTGCCAGTCTCTGTAACAGTGCCTGTAAGCCCTGTGGAAGTACTAACTGATCTAACCCCAGCACCTACATATATGGTGCCACCCATATTTGAATGATTATCACAATAATAATACAATGTCTTAGGTGTATCTTGTTCAACTGTAATTTCTGTATAAGTTGAAGCGGTTGTTACGCCTGTAGTATAAGCAGAGCTATTACCTGAATCTGTAGAAAATCTAAGTGGGTGAGTTGTACCAGTTTGTGTAAATCTATATTTAAAACCTGGCATTAAAGTTACATCAGCTTGTTGTGTGCCATCTATATAGTATTTACCACCAGAATCTGTCACAACTATATCATTTCTAAAATATTTAAGTGTTATTTCGCCGGCTGCTTTTCTTGATTCAGTTGCACTATTTTGTAATATAAATTCTGTTGTTCCAGATATATCAGCAGTCATATCAGTTAATTCAGAAAAATCTAAATTAAGTGTTATTGTTTCATCAGAACTTTGATTTGTTGTAAAATCACCAGCGGCGTCAGTTAATCCTGTTCCACCTGCAATTGTTATTGTAGCATTATTAGCAGCAGAAGGTATTGTAGGCGCACCTGTAAGATTACCATAAGCTAAATAATAACTAGCAGCCTGACTACCTAATGTAGTAGCATTAAGAGTTGAAGCTGTTGTAAGTAATTCTACTTCAGCACCCGCAAGACCTGCATACCATTTGCTCTGTGATTCATTCCATATTAATGATGCATCAGTACCTGAACTTCCTCTTTCTATATTTATACCACCATTTACTGCAGTTCCTGTAAGATCAGAATTAAGTAATATAATATTATCATAAATAGTAACTGTTTCTGTATTTACACTAGTTGTTGTGCCTGATACAGTTAAATTACCAGTTACAGCAACATTACCTGCGAAACCTACAGTATCGCCCGCATCTGTGCCGATTGTAATGGTTTGATCTGCAGCACCGCCCGCTGACTCAAGGGCAGCAAGTCTAGTTAATAAATTAGCATTTGTAACATCTGAATCTGTATTACTTGTAAATGTTAGGTTACTTTGTAAATACGATTGAAGAACACTAACAGCCATTTTTTTAACAACCCCAGCATCACTTATTGCAAATTCATCAGTACTGGCTAGACCGGATGCTAGTGCAGCTTGACCTGAAATAATATCATCACTTAACATTGCATGATGAACAGCGCCTGCGGCTATAGTTGTTGAAATACTTGTAGTGCCACTACCGGTTACATCACCCGAAAGTGTAATGCTTTGGTTACCAGTTGCATAACCTAAACCTGTTACAAAATCATATATCTGATCACCTGTTGCAAGAGAAGTTGAGCCATTTGATACAGCGCCTGTATTTATAGCGGTTGATGTAACACCTGTTACGTGACCATTGCCATCTAAAGTTAAATCTTGAATATATGTAAGTCCTGAATTATCTACTGAAGAAGCCGCACCTGAAATACTTGGGTGGGCTGATGCTAATGTAAAGTTTGGATATGTACCGGTAATAGTCATATTACCCCCGTTACTCAGCGCTACAGTTTGATCGTATTTATTAGTGCTCCCTTGTGTTATATTATCTGTTGTTATGGTTGCATTTTCAAATACGCCTGAAGTACTATTAAATTTTAAAAACTGATTATTAGATGCGCTTGATACAGTAACATCTGATAAATCACTAAGAGCGGCTGCTGCTGCAGCTCCACCTACACTGATTGCAGATAAACTCCTGTGTATACCACCTGTTAATATTTTCGCTTCAGATGCAGAAGATAAATTTGTAGCATTACCTCTTACTATAATTGCGCCTAAATATATTGCTTGTTCTGATGTATTACTAGATTCAGTAAAACTTTCTAACTGATACTGTTGTTCTGCAACAGATAAAGATGCATATTCTTCTTTACCATAGTAAACAACTATAGTGTTTATTTCATTTGGAAAATAATATAGTCTTTGTACAGAAAACTTAGTTGCAGTCATAGATGCAAGTGTTCCTGAACTGTCATCGTATTTTGTAGGATCGATTGCTGTATAGCCTGATCCGTCATTTGTATCAAGTACATGGCCTGTAGAACTATCCGCATAATATCTATGTATAACAGCATCTGTTTTTGCAGCATCCGAAACAAGAGATGGATTATTAGGATCTGAAGAATAATTTCTACCAAATGCCCAAGCGACTCCCGCTGCTCTGTTTAATTTTAAATTACTACCGTTTGCTGTAACTAAATGGCCTGATTTTTTCATTGGGCCAAAAATTCTTGAAAACTCTTGCAGTTGCGGAATAGCCCCATAAGCAGTTACTGGGAATGTTTTTACAAAATCTATAGTAGCACTTGTGTGTATAATAGATCCTATAATAATGTTATGAGCAATTTGTGCGTCTGTAAAAGGTGTAGTTTGTTGATTAACAGTACCTGATGCATCTATATAAACCCAGGTATTTAATTGTTTATTACTACTACTGGTAAGACCTGTACATGTAAATGTTTGTTGAGACCAAGCTATATGCTTTATTTCAGGGTGTGGTTCGCCCGAACCTGACTCTTTATTCAGGTCATTTATAATACCTGTACCTGCTGCAATTGTAACTTGTGTATTGTTTGCTTTAGTAAGTGTGCCACCACTTGTAATACCAGACGGAATGTTTTCAGTAACGTCATCTATAGACAGTTCTTTATCATCATATCTAAAATGTAATACATTGGTGCCGTCTTTTGCTTTTATAAATATTGCGTTATCATCTGTTGTTGTGCTTGCAGAAGTAAAAGTTAATACATTGTCAACCGTCATGTTATCAGCAGATGCATTAGCTGTAACAGTTAAATTATTAGCAACGTTTAAGTTATTACTTATTGTTACATCATTTGGAAGACCAATTGTAAAAGTTCTGTTTGTAGTTAAGTTTTGTGCAGACGACGGAGAAGTTTCTATTTCGTTTGCAGTACCTGTAAGAGTTATTGTAGTGTTTTGATCAAGAATTGTAGGTTTATTTAATATAAACGAATCTACATTTGTATCGGTTTCAGTCCAGTTAGACTGTACATTCTGTTCTGCATTTGCAGCAATATTAGTAAGTTTTGTTCTTTCAGCCCCAGTGATTATAGCACCAGAACCAGCACTTGTTACATCAGAAAGATCTGTAACGTTATGGTTACTAAGTACTGTTAAATCTGTAGGTTTGTTTTGTATAAATGCATCAGAACTGCTAACACTCTCATTCCAATTCGCTTGTACATTTACCTCAGCATTCGCTGCTATATTGTTTAATTTAGTTTGAAGTGTGTCAGTAAAATCATTTGCAGACAATCCTTTACCTGATACTACTGCAACTTTACCATCTAAAGCAGCTTGTAACCCTGATATACTGGATATACCTAGTGATGTAAGTGTTGTTCTATTAGCTTTTATATAAGTTACTACTTCTTGTAATACATCAAGATCAGTATCGTCTGAGTTAAGAATTACATTTATAGCTGTTGTTTCGGCTTTTAGTGCTTTACCTTGCTCGGCTGATAAAGGCACGCTGGTCCCGCCTGTAGTTAAATCATTTACAATATCTGTATATCGTACTCTTCCATTGATAGTAGCAACGTCTGCTCTTTCTGCTGTAGTTATTATAGCACCTGAACCAGCTGATGTTACATCATTTAACGATGTTACAGAAAAAGAATTAAGGTTTTTAAGATTGTTACCTAAAGTTGAAATGTAATACTCTTCACCTTTTTCTAATTGACCACTAGCATCTTGATTTGATACAGAAAGTATTTTGTATTGTCCCGAAGAAACGTCAGCAACCGAGTCAACTCTATATATACCAAAATTATTAGTATCCCCTTTCTTTGTTATCCTAACGTCATACCCTGCAAGTACGTCTATATAATTTGATACATCGCCATTTTGTAAATTTTTATCTGTTAAATACAGTGTTTGTATATCTGAAAAATTTGTGCTGTTATATGTACCTGTACTCGTTGTAATAATGCCAAAAGAATCGGCATCAACATTATAATCTTGTGCTTTGAATACAATACCATCAAATTGTTTGATAAAGTTTTCGTCATTTGCAAGGTCTAATAAACTTTGTACAGAAAAGTTTTTTGTAACGTTATCGCCTGAATTAGACCCGATAACTTTATCGTTTAAATGTAGATCAACATCTTGATCGTATGTAAATATTCTTGCCATTTTTATTTATGTTTACTATTTCCAAAGACTTTTTCCACACCACGAGATCCGAAATAGCCTCCGATTACAATTGTTAAAAGTCCAGTTATTGAATCTAAGGGATAGCCCATATACCAGCCGGCTACATAACTTATTGTTAAAAAAACTAAAACAAGTGGACGTACATTTGCCGCAAGCCATGAACCTGAAGTTGCGTCCGCCACCCAGCGTCTTGTTGTACCATCTATTTCAGCTCTTTCAATATCTAATTTTTTAAGGGCAATTCTTTTATCGCCTTCAGACATATCGGATCCACCTATAATCGCTTGTATTACAGAGCCTACAGGCGTGTCACCTGCAATTGCACCAACGACGTTAGGAATTTTTTCTAATAAAAATTTCCCAACACCAGTATCTTTAAAACGTTTCTTTGCCATTTAATTTTATTTAACAGTTCCACCTTCTTCTAGCGGCCTTACCTCTTTCTCCAGTCCAACCTCTAGATCTAGCACAAAATGATTTTCTTCTATTAGCAGCTTTACTACCCGCTTTTAATTGACTAGGTGGAGTTGTTACTGCTGTTTTTAATTTAGAACCAGGATTGTCCGCTTTATATTTATTAACACCTTTTTGTGACATACCACCACCTGCTGCACCACCTGTTCCAGTTGGGTTAGCTTTATTATAATATCCTAAAGATTTTTTCTTTGAAGGTGCTGGTGGTTTCTTCATAAGAGGAGAAACCCTTTTAGTTATTGGTTCATGCATTTGTTATGTCTTTATATACTGTTTTACCTTTATCTTTATAAGCTCTTAATATTCTTCCACGCTTTTTTGAAATGTCTTCAACATAGCTCATGTGTATCCAGCTAGGGTTATTGTCATCGCCAAATTCCCATATTAATTGATCGAATGGTAAATTTTCTTTTATATAATTAAAAAAATCAGCATTCTTATAACGGTTGCTATACACATCATCAATATCAATTGCTTCACCTTTACAATGTTGCGACCGGGTACTCCCCCCAATAGCTTTATTTAATTCAGGACATCTATAAAATGAAGATATATATATAGGTTCACCCACAAATGTTCTAAGCGGTTCAAATAATTGAAAAGATGTTTCTTGCATTGTGGCAAGTACATCTCCGTTAGGAAAATTATTTATTCCTAATCGCTCAGCTGTATTGGATTTTGTTGCTTCAGTCAAGCTTACGTGTTCAGTTAATTGCATTAGATTATTATTTATTTTTCGCAATCACAAGGTTCTGGTCCTACAGGATTTTTACAAGGAGGACATTCTTGATCAGGCATTTTTTTGTCAGCATGCGCTTTCTGCGTAATTGGTATTGCTGTTGGCCCTGGCTTTCCCATAATTATTATTTTTTAATTTGTTTTTTATAAGCTTCTGCTTCCCAAGGAAGATTTTTAGC